>Ga0182024_10001721_pt1 | contig 55594 bp, 63 predicted proteins | sample P32metaG_FD_120480 | JGI IMG/M metagenome (GOLD analysis project Ga0182024, IMG submission 120480) | Permafrost microbial communities from Stordalen Mire, Sweden - P3-2 metaG (Illumina Assembly) | ecosystem: Environmental > Terrestrial > Soil > Wetlands > Permafrost | place: Sweden: Stordalen...
GGACACGAAGCGTGCGCGCTTCGCCGCGGGCAACTCTGGCATCGAGGACTTGATCTCTTCGATCCATTCACCGCTCACGCGTAGCGGTGGCAGGTCAGGCTCAGGAAAGTAGCGGTAATCGTTGGCGAATTCCTTCGAGCGCATCGGGCGCGTCTCCTCGCGCACGGGATCCCACAGATGGGTTTCCTGCGCGATGCGGCCGCCCGCTTCGAGCACATCGATTTGGCGGGCAACTTCGTACTCGATCGCCTTTTCAACGAACCGAAAGGAGTTCAGATTCTTGATTTCGGTCCTGGCCCCGTATTCAGTCGCGCCCTTGATCCGCACAGAGACGTTGACGTCGCAGCGCAAGCCGCCTTCCTCCATCTTGCCGTCGGAAGCGTCGATAAAGCGGAGTACGCTGCGCAACTCGCGCAGATAGGCACTGGCCTCCGCGGCCGATCGGATGTCAGGCTCGCTGACGATTTCGACCAGCGGCACGGACGAGCGGTTGAAATCGACCAGGCTCAAACCGGCTTCATGGATATTCTTGCCGGCATCCTCTTCCATATGAATCCGCACCAGGCGGACGCGGCGCGGACCGTTGGCATCGCTCATTCCAGGCAGATCGATATAGCCGCCTTTGCACAGCGGCAATTCGTACTGGCTAATCTGATAGCCCTTGGGCAGATCGGGATAGAAGTAGCTTTTGCGGGCGAAGATTGACTCGTGCGCGATCTTGCAATGCGCCGCGAGGCCGGCGCGAATTGCGAGTTCGACGGCGTGGCGATTGAGGACCGGCAGCACCCCCGGCATCCCCATGCATACGGGGCAGACGTTCTCGTTGGGGCCGGCGCCGAATCCAGCCGAGCATCCGCAGAACAACTTCGAGTTGGTCAGCAGATGAGTGTGAACTTCGAGTCCGATTACCGCTTCATATGCGTCGGCAGCCATTGCTCAATAACTCCTGGGATAACCCTGGTTAATAGTCGCACGAAAATTGAAGGGTTTCACCCCTTAGCGAGATCAACCGCGTGAGCCCCATACAGGCTTAAAATCACAAGTCGCAATTTTAAAATAGGCTATTTTGTGAAATAGGCTTGACATGAGCGAGCCAATTAAATATCTTTCTGGCACGCGGCATCGCGCTTAAACACAGACAGGAGAAAAACGACGATGGAATCCACTCTTACAATCGCTGAGGACAATCCTCATGATCGCCCTTTGCCTAATGATTTTCTGGAACCGGTTAACCTGAAGGAGACGAAGATGCCACGAGGAAGGCGACCCAAAGCGACCCCAGCACCGAAGAAATTCGAGCGCCAGGAGGCTCTGAAGAATCGCATCGTTGGACTGGCGGAGGAACTTGGGATGTCGGGATTCAGCGATCTCCTTCCAACACCTTTGATGCCTATTAAGCCGGTCGCTCCCGAAGTGACGGATCAAAAAACTACAGCCAATATCGGCCATGTGGAAGAAACCCTTGCCGTGTACCTGCAAAGGACATCTGTCAAAGACAATCTCTCGCAGCGACCCCCATTCGATCACATCGCCGATCCGATCTACCGGCGTTTAATGCGGGATTTCATTCAGGGCGCGCAGATGCCGGAAGTGAAGATTGCTGCGCTCCGCGATCTGAGCGGTCGTATCAAGTCGCTCGATGAAAGCGATATCAACTACAGCATCATCGACGGCCTTCAACGTTCCTGGTGCTATTCAACTACTGTCCTTATTGCCTTGCATCGGGAAAAGCTTGTCACCGACCGCTGCATTACCGTCGAGGCGTGGGACTACTTCCGGCCTTTTATTGAGAAGCTCGGCGACCCCCAAACAGCCACCCGGACATTGCTGGGCAGAACCATCCGCTACGAAATTTACTACAACATCGATCTTGAGGGTTTGCTGCATTACATGGTGACCTTCAATACGGCGCAGCGCCGTATGAGCCTTCAGGTTCAGCTCGAAATCATGCGTCGGCCCCTAATCGATGAAATCGAATCAGCGGCCAACATTAAGGTTTTCCGGGACACCATCGATATCGAGGCCACCGGCAGAACGCAAAAGCCCAAGGATCAATTTGCTGCGTCCGACATAGCCGTCGCGGCGGAGGCCTTCATTACCAACAACGCCCAGGCGTCGCAGAAAGAGATTGCGGAAGAATTGCTTGAGAAAGACAGCGGCTACATGGCGACTGGCGTTGACGTAGGGGACATCGCGGATGTTGTAAATATGCTCAAACGCGTTGCCCAGGATATCCACCCCTTAATGCTCTTGGTGTACGCGGATGAAATGGGCAAGAAGTATTACTTTTCCGGGGGAGGAACCTTCCTGACGGGGTTTTCTGCCGCATGTGGCTACGTGCGAAATCGCAACAACATGAAAATGCTGGACGGTGCCTTGGAGAAGCTCATCGTACTGCTTAGGCAGCCTAGTGAAGACCCGCTCGGACTCGATGAATATCAGGAGCTAATAAAGGACATTAAATCATCGCGGGGCAAGATGATGCGTCGGTTGGTCTATGACACGTTTTTGCGCTTTTTCAATGGAACGACGACCCGGCTGGAGTGGACTGATGCTTATCGTTCTCTGAGCTTGACGTAACCCAATAACGCCAAAACTTAATTAGGAGATTCTAAAATGGTAAATTTCACAGTGCGTGTAGAACTTCATCAGGCCGAATGGTCGGATTACCAGAAACTGCATAAGGCAATGGAAGGGAAAGGGTTTTCCCAGATCATCACTGCCGATGGCGGCCAGCGTTACCATCTGCCTCTGGCAGAATATGACGGATCGGCAAATCTGACCAGCCAGGAGGTTGTCGGGATTGCGCAGGCAGTGGCGAATACTACAGGAAAAGCCAATTCGATTCTGGTGACCCAGGCAGGCGCGCGCTCTTGGGCTGGCTTGAATAAAGCGGCCTGACCGTACAGACCGCTGCGGCAGCACGGTTACGTGGGAAGTAAGCGGCGAGCCTCTCCAGACTTAGGACACGGCTGTCATGAGGCGAACGTGACCTGCTGGTATGGCTCGCCCTTACGGTGGCGGCTCACCCGGATCGTGACCTTTTGCTCAAGACACTTGAGGAACGTAAATAGACGGCCTTCAGCAAATAGATGATATTGGCCGTTCATCAGCTTGGATACTTCCGCCTGATCGATGTCGAGCAGCTTGCCGATTTCCCGCTGTTTCAGTTTCCTCGCCTTCAGGATCAGGCGGACGGTATGCCCAAGTTGCGCTCGGGTGAGAAGCTCGTCGGCGTCGTCAAGCTCAAGGTCGGCAAACACATTGTCGCTGCCGATCTCGTATTCAGGTGCTTTTTTCCGGGTCATGATTCTTTCTCCATCTTCAAGGCTTTCCTGTACCGTTGCCCTATGACCTCTACGTCCTGCCGGGGCGTTTTGATGCCCTGCTTGGATTTCTTTTGGAAGGCGTGCAGGACGTAAATCCGCCTGTCGATCTGCACCGCATACACTGCCCGGTAAGCCTCCTTATCGAACCGCAGGGCAATCTCAAAGACTCCACTGCCGATACTCCTGAATGGCTTGGCGGTCGGCGCCTTCTCCCCCTTTTGAGCATCGTAGAGCGCCACGCCGATGCTTTTCCTTACCTCCGGCGGGAAGCTCCGTACCTGTTTTCTGGAGTCGCCCAGCCAAGTTACCGGCCTGATGTCTTGGTCCAAGCATCGTCCTCATCATATGAGAAAACACTCATACTTGCCATACAATAGCTGGCCCGGCAGGAAGGTCAAGAGGAGCCAGAAGAGACCGGGATATAGGAATCTTATGATGTGGTGCCAGATACAAGGGGGCGGAAAGGGATCCGCAGCTTTGGAGTCGTAAGACCTCAGCGGGCACCCTTATAGGATGGCGGCACGGCGGCGGACTGCGCCGGTACGTTCGAAGGCGTCGCCCGCGCGCAAAATCGCCTCCTCGCCGAAGAGCGGCCCGATCAATTGCAAGCCGATCGGCAGGCCGTGCGTGTCGAATCCGCAGGGCACCGAGATGCCGGGCAGCCCCGCGAGATTAACCGAGATAGTGAAGATGTCCGACAGGTACATCTGGAGCGGATCGGAAGTCTTCTCGCCGAGCGCGAAGGCGGTGGTCGGCGCGACCGGCGTGGCGATGATGTCGCAGTTTTCGAAGGCGCGTTCGAAGTCGCGCCGAATCAGCGTGCGGACCTTCTGACCTTTGAGATAGTAAGCGTCGTAGTAGCCGGCCGAGAGCACGAAGGTGCCGAGCATGATACGCCGTTTGACCTCGGCGCCGAAGCCGGCTGCACGCGTGCGGTTGTAAAGCTCGATGTTGTTGTCGCCGGCGACGCGCAGGCCATAGCGGATGCCGTCGTAGCGCGCCAGGTTCGCACTCGCCTCCGCGGTCGCCACGATGTAGTAAGCGGCGACGGCGTAGGCCGTATGGGGCAGCGAGATCTCGACGATGCGCGCGCCCATCGCCTCGTAGGACTTGAGCGCCGCGCGTACCGCCTGCTCGACCTCGGGCTCGATACCGGCAACGAAATACTCCTTCGGGACGCCGACGCGCAGACCCTTGATGTCGCCGCTCAGGGCAGCCTCGTAATCGGGCACGGCGCGCGCGGAGCAGGTCGCATCGCGCGGATCGTGGCCGGCCAGATCGCGCAGGATAATCGCGGCGTCGCGCACGGTCTTGGCGAAGGGGCCGACCTGGTCGAGCGACGAGGCGTAGGCGATAACGCCGTAGCGGCTGACGCGGCTGTAGGTCGGCTTGATTCCGACCACGCCGCAGAAGGAGGCTGGTTCGCGAATCGATCCGCCAGTGTCGGTGCCGAGCGATCCGAGGCATTGATCGGCCGCGACCGCGGCGGCTGAGCCGCCCGACGATCCGCCGGCGACGCGCTCGACATTATGTGGATTGCGGGTGGCGCCGAAGGCCGAGTTTTCGGTCGACGAGCCCATCGCGAACTCGTCCAGGTTGGCCTTGCCGACGAAGACCGCGCCGTTGCTGCGCAGCTTCGCGATGACCGTGGCGTCGTAGGGCGGCACGAAGTTTTCGAGGATCTTCGAGGCGCAGGTCGTGCGCACGCCGCGCGTCGCGTAGATGTCCTTGATGGCGAGCGGGATGCCACACAGGGCAGGAGCGTCGCCGGCGGCCAGGCGGGCATCGGCAGCGTCGGCCTGCTCGTGGGCCTCGCGCGCGCAGACCGTTATAAAGGCGTTGAGCTTGGGATCGACCAGCTTGATCTGATCGAGGCAGGCGCGCGTGAGTTCACGCGCCGAGATCTCGCGCTTGCGCAGGAGGTCGCGCGCTTCGGTGATAGTCAGGCGGTTAAGTTCGGTGGTTATCGGCATGCCATGAAACCTAAGGGTCGCTGCTTCAGGTCCCTTCCCTGAAAAAGGGTGCAAAGAGGATGGGAGAGTTTGTTGAGGAACGCAAAACTGTAGGTTTTCAGGACATTGAAACCTCACGAGGTTTCAAGCAGCCCAACAGTCTTGACCTGATTTTTAGGACTGAGCGGCCCAACAGTCTTGACCTGACTTTTAGGATTGAACTTCCCTTTGTAAAGATGCGGGCTTCGCCCTGAGATAATTGTTCAACTGGCTATCAGCCCTCGATGATTTTGGGCACCTTGAAGAAATGACCCTCGCGCTCGGGCGCATTGAAGAGCATGTCGTCGGGTGCGGGACGGTTGGCGACGACATCGTCGCGCATCGGAGAGCCGGCCTCGCCGACTTGCGCCGTGGGCGCGATATCTGTGGTGTCGAGCTGGTTGAGCTGATCGATATAGGTCAGGATTTCGCTCATGTTGGCTTGCAGGCTTTGCTCCTCGGCAGCCTCGAGTTCGAGCCGCGCGAGACGAGCGACGTGCCGGACCTGTTCGAGACTGATTTTGCTGGTGGGCGCGCTGTTCTGGTCGGTCATGGTGCGGGGGATCGTAACATCTGCGGCGGGGCAAGTCAGGCCGCAGGCCGCGACGCAGCATAGATTCGGCGGCAAGGACCAAAGATCGCTGATGAAGGTTTGACTACGCGCGGGGACTTGGCGTCTGTCAGTCGGCGAGGTCGAGTTCTCCGCGATGAGAAACATCAGATTGGCATTCGATATCCATAGAATTCGTGGTCTTCGTTGTAACCACCCTGGCCACCGCCGAAATGAGCAAAGTCACTGACGAACTCGATGGCCTCGATCCACTTGACCTGCTTGAAGCCTAGCTCGTTCTCGCAGCGCAATCGCAACGGGGCGCCGTGCAGCACGCTGACCGGCGCTCCATTCATCTCGTAGGCCAGAATCGTCAGATGATGTCGCATGTTCTCAATTTTGTGCACGTCGTAGTAGCGGCCGCCCTCGGAACCATTAGCGAATGAATAGAAGACGGCGTAGCGAGCCTCAGGCGTGGGTTTGACGATATCGAGGATCTGTCGCATCGAAACGCCGCCCCACTTGGCTACCCCAGACCAGCCCTGAATGCAGAAGTGCTCGGTGATCTGTTCCTGCTTCGACATGGCCTTGAGTTTTGCGAAGGAGAACACCTCAGGATTCTTGACTAGCCCATCAACCCGGAGCGAGTAGTCGGTGAATCCATTCTTGGCCAGCGCGTCGAACTCCTTTGAGTCTGGCATCGTACCGTTGGGCCAAAAGTGCGGGGAAATGTCGGCTTCAGTGAATCGGTTGTTCGGATCCCACCATTCAGCGAGGCCCTTGAGCCAGCCGACCATGAAGCGGCCGACTTCCTGAATTAAGCGAGGATGTCTGATGGTGATCGGCGTAGCCAAGACCCAGGTGATGACCACTACCACCGTCGCAATGCCAAATATGACGAATCCTGCATTGCCATTGTTATTCACGCCCGCGAACATGAAGTTCAGGTTCTGCCGCAGGCCGGTTATGAAAATCAGCGTTACATGGATGAGGATGAAGAAGACGAACCAGCAAAGCACCAAAAAATGAATCGATCGGGCCGCTTGGCGATGGAGAACTCTTCCGAACCAGCCGAGCCGGTTGGCGATCGCGGGCCCCTGCATGAGGCCGGTGATTATCGCCAGAGGCGCGGCTATAAACACGGTCGCGAAATAGGCGAGCAACTGCAGGCTGTTGTAGCGAATCCAGCTCTCATTCACCGGAAAATCAAGCGATAAATACTGAAGCGCCGTCGATAGCGCATTTGGAAAAACGCTCCAGGTCCGAGGTATCAGTCGTTGCCACTGACTGGTTGCGAAGAGCATGACGTAAAAGGCTACACCGTTGAGCACCCACAACAGGTCGCAGGAGAAATGCCACCATCGTGCCAAACCGATAGAGTGGCGGAATCCAGGGATGCCGAGCCATCCGGGAAGCGTCACCGAGTCATCCTTCGAGGTCCAAATTCTGTCGGTTGGGACGTCGCGTTGAAAGCGAAACCACTCGGTTCCCGGTGTACATTGCGGGTTCCAGTAAAGACGTGGATGGTCAGCAAGGATCTGGATCCCTGCGCGAATAATCAGAAACATTAGGAATAGATTCAGGAAGTGTTCCCATCGAAGCCACAGCGGGAATCCCACATACGACACCGGCTTCGAGGTCTGTCCGGGGTAGCGCAGGAGAAATTCCTTTACCGCCGGAATCTGCCGCAGCTCTTGCGCCACTGGAACCGCGATCATGAGAAGGAGAGCTCCCAGCCCAAAGAACCACAGAACGTTCACCCACCGCTTCCCAAATCGAATGCGAGGCACCACCCCCCACTGCTGCGGTATCCAATGGACGAGGCGGCCACGGTCATCCGAGGGACTGAGTTCAGCTTGGAGAACTTCGCGTGGCGCAGCTTCGCCGTCAGACTCCATCGTAATGTAACCCTCCTGCTTCTGGGCGCGCCGTTGAGGCGAATCAACGCGTCTCGGCATATTACTTCGGGCATCCTGCCAGAAAGCTAATTGCCCGGATCGCCGATGACACAACATCGCGCGTATCCGCAATTCCAGCAAGCAACGGGTTACAAATGAAATGGATATAGTGGGGTCATTCTGGCCATCGAGTGGGGTCGCGAGGGAGTGAGGGCGCGTATAGAATGACGGCGCTCGGGAGAGGGTGTGAGCGACGACGACGGGGATGCCATTAGCCGGGCGAGTCAAACCAGGGTGGATGATCTTGGCCGCGCGAATAAGCGGCGGACGGGTGACCTTAGCCGTGCGAGTACGACAAGGGTGGGTGCTGGCAGGCGATTATTTCGATCGCTGGTACGAAGAGTTGCCGTGGCGGCGGCGATTGCCGCTCGGACGCCGGGGAGAGGAAATTGCCGCACGGCATTTGAGGCGTTGCGGCTATCGCATACTGCAACGTAATTTTCGTGCCGCCGGCGCGGAAATCGATCTGGTCGCGATGGATCGCGAGACGCTGGTATTCGTCGAGGTCAAGACCCGCAGCAGCACCCAGTTCGGCGCGCCGGCCGAAGCCGTGGATGAACGCAAAGCCGAGCGCATCCGCCGCGCCGCCGGAATTTATCTGCGGCGAAATCACGCGGCGCAACGGCTGGCGCGTTTCGATGTAATCGCGATAATCGGCGCCGGACGCGCCCGCCGCCTCGAACTATTGAAGGATGCATTCTGAAAAATGCTCGATATCAGGCTCATCCGCGAACAGACTGCTTTCGTCAAGACCGAACTGGCCAAGGCCGGAGTAGAAGAGGCGGAGATCGATCGAGTCGTCGAGTCCGATGCTGAACGGCGCCGCATCCAGCATGAACTGGACGAGATGCGTGCACGGCGCACGCGCGAATCGAAAGAACTCGGGCGCATGGCGGCGGCGGAGCGTGAGTCCAAGCGATTGGAGATGCGCGCGCTCGGCGATCAGATTTCGGAGGCGGAAAAGAAGCTCGCCGAAATCGAACTGCGCTTCAATGATCTGATGCTCGGCATCCGCAACATACCGCGGTCCTACGTACCGGTTGGCCGCGGGGAGGGAGACAACAAGATCGTTCGCACCGAGGGCGAGCCACGCAAGTTCGACTTCGAGCCGCGGCCGCATTGGGAGCTGGGCGAGAAGCTCGGCATCATCGATTTCGAGCGCGGAGTGAAATTATCCGGCACGCGATTCTACGTGCTGGCGGGACTCGGCGCGCGGCTGGAACGAGCGCTGATCGCGTTCATGCTCGATCTGAAGACGCGGGAGCAGGGCTATCTCGAAATCGCGCCGCCGCTGATGGTCAATACGGCGACGGCTATCAGTACCGGCCATCTGCCGAAAAACGCCGACACGATGTATCACGATGCCGAGGAGGATTACTGGTTCATCCCGACCGCCGAGCTACCGCTGACCAGCATGTACCGTGACGAGATTATCGAGGCGGCGCGCCTGCCGATCTACCTGGCGGCGTATACGCCATGCTTTCGCCGCGAAAAGATGTCGGCGGGGCGCGACGTTCGCGGGATCAAGCGGGGCCATCAGTTCGATAAGGTCGAGATGGTGAAGCTGGTGCGGCCCGAGACCTCCGACGACGAATTGCAGTCGCTGGTCGAGAACGCGTGCGAGATCTGCCGCCGGCTGGGAATCCCCTTTCGGGTGGTTCAGCTCTGCACCGCCGACATCAGTTTCGCGAGCGCAGCGACCTACGATATCGAGATGTGGGCGCCGGGTTTGGGCGAATGGCTGGAGGTCAGCTCATGCTCGAACTGTACCGACTTCCAGATGCGCCGCGGCAATATCCGCTATCGTCCACAAAAGGGCGGCAAGACCGAATTCCTGCACGCGCTCAATGGCTCGGGGCTGGGGCTGCCGCGCACGCTGATAGCGGTGATGGAGAATTATCAGCAGGCGGACGGGAGCATCGTGATTCCCGAAGTGCTGCGACCTTACATGGGCGGGGTTGATAGCATAAAGGCAGCATAAGAAGACAAAATACCGGCCGAATCAGTATAAATGCCGATGCAGACATTAATCGGCAGTTTCCGCATATGTAACACGTCCGTAACACTCCGTCGTTACTCTAAGCTGAGAAATATGTTGTGGTGGAGACGGTGGCAATTCATCGTTCAATCCCCAGCGCGGAAGACGGACCTCCATTGGCTGATTTGGCGAATACCGTGATGGAACAAATCGCGGCGACGCGGAGCGCCACGCGAACCCATGGTTTCGGTGTACGCTCGATCGGTGATCGCGCATTCAACCTGACGACGCTGGCGCTCGCATTGGTGATACTGGCGCTGCTGTTCGGCTTGACGCTCGACCTGTTCGTGAACGCGATGCCATCGATCAAAGCCTTCGGACTGCATTTTCTGATCAGCACCGATTGGGATCCTTCCAACGATCAATATGGGGCCCTCCCGTTCATCTATGGCACTGCGGTCTCGTCGTTTCTGGCGCTGCTGATTGCGGTGCCGCTCGCGCTGGGAGTCGCGCTGTGCTTGAGCGAGATGGCGCCGACTTGGCTCAGCCACAAACTTGGGTTTCTGGTCGAATTGCTGGCGGCGATTCCAAGTGTGGTCTACGGACTGTGGGGAGTATTCGTGCTGGGGCCGTGGCTGCGTGACCGCGTCGATACGGTGCTGGCGAAGTATCTTGGGTTTCTGCCTTTTTTCCAGGGACCGCACATTTCGGTGAGTATGCTAACCGCGGCCGTGATATTGGCGATCATGGTGCTGCCATACATCTCGGCGGTCTGCACCGATGTTTTTCGCGTAGTGCCGCAGACTCAGCGCGAAGCCGCGTATGCGTTGGGCGCGACGAAATGGGAGATGGTGCGGATGGCGGTCCTGCCGTTCGGCGTCTCGGGGGTGATCGGCGCGGTGATCCTTGGGCTCGGGCGCGCGCTCGGCGAGACGATCGCGGTAGCAATGGTGATCGGCAATCGGCCCGAGATTTCGGCGTCGGTCTTTATGCCCTCGTCGACGCTGGCCAGCGTGATTGCCAACGAATTCGTCGAAGCGACTTCGGATCTGAATCTGGCGGCGCTGGTCGAGCTGGGGTTGGTGTTGCTGCTGCTGGGCCTGATCCTTAACGTCGCGGCGCGGACGCTGGTGTACAACACCACTCAGCGGCGCTTCAAGGGCAAGTGATGCTCAATAATCCAGCGCAACGGCGGCAGAACCTTTACCGCAACCTCAAGAGCAAGATCATGGTCGGCATGACGATCGCAGCAACGATCGTCGCGCTGATCCCGCTTTTCCTGGTGCTCGGCTATCTGCTCAGCAAAGGTGTGGCAAGCGTCAACTGGGCCTTCTTCACCAAGATGCCCACGCCAGTTGGGCAATCCGGCGGCGGGATGGCTAACGCAATCATGGGTACCTTGGAGTTGGTGGGAATCGCGACTCTGATCGGTGTGCCGATCGGTGTCGGAGCCGGAATCTACCTGGCGGAGAATCGTGGCAGTCAATTGGCGCAAGCGATTCGCTTCGCGGCCGACGTGATGATGGGCATACCGTCGATCGTCGTTGGCATCTTCGTCTATGCGATCTTCGTGAAACCGTTCTACGGGTTCTCGACGCTGTCGGGATCGATCGCGCTCGCAATCATCATGATTCCGCTCGTAACGCGGACCGCCGAAGAGATGATCCTGCTGGTGCCGCACGAGCTGCGAGAGGCCGCACTGGCGTTGGGGGTGCCGCGCTGGCGCACGACGATCTCGGTGGTGGTGCGCACGGCGATCAGCGGAATCGCGACCGGGGTAATCCTGGCGGTGGCGCGCGTCGCCGGCGAAACCGCGCCGCTTTTGTTTACCGCTTTCGGCAATCGTTTCTGGTCGACCTCGCTGTTTCAACCGATCTCGTCGCTCACCGTCCAGGTCTATACGTATGCCATCTCGCCGTTCGCCGATTGGCAGCGGCAGGCCTGGGCGGGGGCGCTGGTGTTGACCGCGATCGTGCTTGCGATGGAACTCGGCGTAAGATGGGTAACGCGGGGGTCGGCACGGGTCGCTAGATAGCTATGCCGGATAAAGTAATCGTCCGTCACCTGCGGGCATTCTTCAACAAGGCCGAGGCGCTGCACGACGTCAGTCTTAACTTTGCTGAGAACCGGGTCACCGCAATCATTGGACCGTCTGGCTGTGGCAAGTCGACGCTGGTGCGCTGCATCAATCGCATGCATGAGGTGGTACCGGGTGCGACCTGCAGCGGCGACGTAATTCTGGATGGCGACAATATCTACTCGCCCACAGTTGACCCGGTGCAGGTACGGCGGCGGATCGGGATGGTCTTTCAGAAGCCAACGCCGTTCCCGACGATGTCGATCGAAGACAACGTTGCGGCCGGGTTGAAGCTTAACGGTATCATCCTGGCGCGCGCCGACCGCGACCGGTTGGTCGAGCAGAGCCTACGGCGCTCGGCGCTGTGGGAGGAAGTCAAGGACCGGCTCGGACGGCCCGGGGCGAGCCTCTCGGGTGGACAACAGCAGCGCCTGTGCGTGGCGCGTGCGTTGGCGGTCGAGCCCGAAGTTCTGCTGATGGACGAGCCATGCTCGGCGCTCGATCCGATTTCGACCGCTCGTATCGAAGAGTTGTTGCTGGAGCTCAAGGAGAGTTACACGATCATCATAGTAACGCACAACATGCAGCAAGCTGCGCGCTGTTCGGATTACACAGCCTTTATGTATGCCGGCAATCTAATCGAATTCGGGGAGACCAAGCAGATCTTCACGAACCCTGCACGGCGTGAGACCGAAGATTATATTACCGGGCGCTTCGGTTAGTCCTCGGGGAGGTCGCTATGGAAAACTCTCAGCCGCAGCACACGAATCGTCAGTACGAGGAGGAGTTGCGCGGCCTGCGGGCGGGCCTGCTCAAGATGGGGGGGCTGGCCGAGCGTCAGATCGCCGAAGCGATCGATTCGCTGGTCAATCGCAACACCGGCCAGGCCCGCGAAACGATCGAGCGCGACGTCGAAGTCAATCGCATGGATACCGAGATGGACGAGCGCTGTATCCGGCTGCTCGCGCTGCATCAACCGGCGGCGAGCGATCTGCGCTTCATCACGACCGGCCTCAAGATTACCACCGACCTCGAGCGTATCGGCGACAACGCCGTCAACATCTGCGAGCGGGCGGTTGAATTGAACCAGGAGCCGCAGCTCAAGCCCTATATCGACATTCCGCGGATGGCCGAGATCGCGCAGACCATGGTCAAGGATAGCCTCGACGCTTTCATGCGTGACGACACCACGCTGGCCGAAGAAGTTATCGATCGCGATGACGAGGTCGATCAGCTCAACTATCAGATTTACCGGGAGCTGCTGAGCTACATGGCGGAAGATCCACAGACTATTCCGCGCGCGACGCGGATACTTTTCGTCTCTAAATATCTCGAACGCATTGCCGACCATGCGACCAACATCGCCGAGATGGTCGTATACATGGTCAAGGGCCGCACGATTCGGCACATGGAAAAGAAAAAGGCATGACGACCGCTACGACTGAGGCTGCGCGCGAACGCGTCCGTCAAAAAATCCTGGTGGTGGAAGACGAGGCGGATATCCGCGAGCTGCTGCGCTACAACCTGGCCCAGGAGGGTTTCGCGGTGGAAGAGGCGGGCGATGGCGCCGAGGCGCTCGACCGTATCGGACGCCGCGCTCCCGACCTGATGGTGCTCGACCTGATGCTACCGCAAATGTCGGGGCTCGAGTTATGCCGGCGGATGCGCTCGAATCCCGAGACCGCCAAGCTCCCAATCCTGGTGGTGACGGCCAAGGGCGCCGAAGTCGATCGTATCCTGGGGCTCGAGATGGGCGCTGACGATTACGTGGTCAAGCCGTTCAGCCCGCGCGAGGTCGTCGCCCGGGTCAAGGCGCTGTTGCGCCGCGCCAACTCGGCCAGTGAACCGGCCTCACCCGGCAGCTATGATCGCGGCCGCCTCAAGATCGATTTCGACACCTATGAGGTCTTCGTAGACGGCAAGCCAAAGGAGCTGGCGTTGCGCGAATTCGAGCTGTTGCGTTTCTTCGTCCAGCATCCAATGCGCGTCTACAGCCGCGAGCAGTTGCTCGATCTGGTATGGGGCCGCGATACCTTCGTCGAACCGCGCACGGTTGACGTTCACGTCCGCCGCCTGCGCCAACAAGTGGAGCGCGATGACGCCAAACCGGAGCTAATTCTGACCGTGCGCAGCGTCGGCTATCGCTTCAATCCAGAGGCCCTTGGGTAAACCGCTATTTCTGCGTCTGGCTACGATTATCGGGCTCAGCCTGGCCCCGGCTGCAGCAGCCCTGGTGGCATTGGGTATCGAGCGGAAAGTCGCGCCCGTCTGGGTCGCGCTTGCGATCGCCGTGGGCCTCGCGCTCGGTGCGATCGCGGCGGCCACTCTCAATCGAACGCTGACGCGCCGCGCCGAACGGCTCGATGCGATGGCCGAGGCGCTGACCCGCCGCCAGCTCCCTTCACATCTGCTGCCCGACGAACGCGACGCGATGAACCGCGCGGAGCGCCGTCTGCTCGACGCCGCAGACGGGGTAGTGACATCGCTCGAATCGCTTGACCGTCGGCGCGAGGAATTCGAGGCGATCTTGCGCGGCATGATCGAAGCCGTAGTGGTCACCGGCGTGCACGGCGAGGTCGTGATGATGAACGGTGCCGCGCGGCAGGTGTTCGGCCTGGCGGCCGAAACCAACTACGGCGGCCGTGACTTCGTCGAGCTGTGCCGCGACCCGCGCCTGCAGGAGTTCGTCGGGCGTGCGACCGCCTCGGGCAGTGGCGAGGTGATGACGGCGGAGTTCGCGATTCAGAATCCCACCGCGCGCCATCTGCAGGTCAGTGCCGCACCGGTGCGGCGGACCGACGGGGCCGCGGCGGCGCGTGTGCTGGTATTTCATGACGTTACCCGGCTCAAAGCTTATGAGACCGCGCGTGCCGACTTCGTCGCGAATCTGACGCATGAGCTGCGCACGCCGCTCGCGGCGATTTGCGGCTATGCCGAGACCCTCAGCCAAGGCGTTGACGATCGGGCGACTGCGCACCGCTTCATCTCGATCATTGAGCGCCAATCGCGCCGGCTCGCACGCCTAATCGACGACCTGGTGTCCCTTTCAGATCTCGAACGCGGTCTCAGTCCGCTCAAGCTCGAGGCGCTGGAGCCGCGGCGCGTGGCCGAGGAGGCAGCCGAACTGATGCGCGAGCCGGCGCGCCGCAACGGCGTGGAGCTTGAGCTACTCGCCGCCGACGAGTTGCCGCCGGTTTCGGGCGATCACGATCGGATGACGCAGGTGATGGTTAATCTGCTCGACAACGCGCTCAAATACACGCCTCGCGGCGGCACGGTCAAAGTTGACGTGCGGATAGCCGAAGTGGCGGGCGTGCATGGCGCGGCAGCCTCAGGCGAGAGTCGGGCGGGCGTCGAGTTCATCGTGACGGACACCGGCGAAGGGATTCCGGCAACTGACATCCCGCGCCTGACGGAGCGTTTCTATCGCGTCGATCGCGCGCGATCGCGAGAACTGGGCGGCACCGGTCTAGGCCTCGCGATCGTTAAGCACATTCTGCAGCTTCACCAGGGCAGCCTCAAAATCGAAAGCCGGTTGCGCGAGGGCACGACTGTCACCGTATGGCTGCCGGTGGCGGTCGAGGAGGCGGCTTGAGTTGCAATCGATCTCGACGGATGCGGCGCGCGAGTTGATCGCGGTGGGGTACCGCGGCGGCTTGGCTCGAAGTAGGTCCCGCGCGAAGCGCGGCTTCGACCCAACCGTCGCCGCTGTGTACATCGAACGCGGCTGGTTTCGACCCGGCGAGCTACCCGATCGTCATACTCATCCAGGTGTGGAACCTGGCGCGACTACGACGGGAGATACGGGCTGGCCGACGATTCGAGTGTCAGTGTCACGTTCCACCGATGCACTACAAGAGAGGCATCCGGTCGCCGTTACGCACGCGAAGACACCCATAGCCACAACGAATAACCAACCGCTCAGCAACTTCATACTCCGAGAGCTTAGTGCTGGAGCAGTGAATATCGCAACTGCTTAAATCGACGCGCGGCTGGCGCGAAATCAAGCCAATTCCTCCGGCGGATATCGCCATAAGGCCGGTATCCAGCCGGGGCGTGTCTTGCGGCGGCGCGTGCAATGTGGAGAATGGAAGATTCCTCAGCGCGCCCTTAGCTCAGCGGATTAGAGCATCAGACTACGGATCTGAGGGTCGGGGGTTCAAATCCCTCAGGGCGCGCCACTAATTCAGCCTCCTACAGAGTCAAAAGGTACCAAATAGGTACCCGGCCGGGGGCCGTCAATTTTTCGGATGTCCTAAAAAGGGACGCTTCGTAATTCCCGCGCGCACGCGTGTAGCGCTCCGTAAGAAACTGTATGGAGTGCTCGTTGATTGCTCATTATCCGCTGGTGTTGGAAATTCACTCCACACGGTAAAAATTTCTTGACATACGATTTTGCACAGCGCGACGCGACTCGACGCGTCGCCTGATGTCGTCCGGCTCGCACGTGCGGCCCAATTTTTGCGGCTGGGGTAACGGAGATATGGAGATGTCCAATATGGCTCCGCTATTGACGCTGCAAGAAGTGGCCAAATTACTGAGACGATCCCCTATGTCTGTCTGGAACCTCGCCCGCAGGGGCAGGATCCCAGCAACCAAGGTCGGGAGACAATGGCGTTTTAGCCGCGACTCGCTATACCAGTGGATAGAGAGAGGAAAATCCCGTTGAGGGCTTCGACCAATCTGACCATCGGGAGACCGCTGCAAGCGTGACGATTGTGCCGCTAGGCTATCGTTCGCGTTGCAAAACCGCGACGGTGTGCGAACCCAGGGCAGGATGATCCTGTACGCCGATGCCGGTGGCCGGCCCGTTATAAGCCAGTTGGAGTTTCGCCACGCGCCCCATCGAAGCGTGAAATACTTGCCTTTTCCGTGGCATCGCGTTTGCTGGATCGCCTCTGGCATGAACAGATGAGCGACGAATGCTCAAACGAAGCACCAAGAGAGAATAGGGAGGCGGAAATTTTTATGGGCACTACAAGAATACTCGCAGGATCGATCGGAGCTCTTGCGCTCCTAACGCTGGCATCCGCAGCGCGGGCCGATTACTGCATCACTGACACGGACAATACAACGTATGAATTGGTTGGGCAGGGATTTCTTATGCCTGCCAAAGGCAGATGCAAAGCGTGGACAGGTTTCACGCCGCAGTCAGGAGAGAATTCACCTACCGCGGGCACGGCCTGCAAATCATCGGACGGGTCGCATCTTAACCTGACCCTAACCACGTCCTTTCCTGAGGGCGGCGGCGGCGTAGAGATCGATTCGATCTCCTTGGCGTTGCCTGCTCAAACCGGCACGGGGTTCGGCAGCGTGCCTGGCAGTTCGACACCAGATACATTCAGTGTCTCGGGAGCGGTCTGTAAGCCGTCGCCGATAAAAGTCCCGGCAGTTTCCGTAGCTCCGGACACGGCGCCTGCGGGCCAACCCATGGGATCGTTCAGTCAGCCCTAGCCTACTCGCAAACGGCCGCTGGCGGTGCTGGAGCACCATGAACGCCCAGCCCGCCCAGCGCTCAATTCTGCTCAGCCGAGGGGTTTATCTACGCTATCGAGCGCCGCAATCGCGGCGAGACATTCGTGGCATGGGCCGCTCGCTGGCGGATCGATCGCGACGTGGGTTTCGAACAGACCGCGGAGTGCTGCACGCATTTGATCCTGAGCATTGAATAGCCAACGCAGCTCTTGAGCGCTCAGCACCACCGAGTTTCCTGATTCGGCAAGTCGGCGAATTCTTCGATTCGCTCAAGTGTCATGTTTGCTCCACCGCCCCGTTGAGCGAATCCTTGAGCTGCTTGCCAGGCTTGAATTTCGCCGCTTTGCTAGCCGCGATTTCGATCGATTCCCCCGTCTTGGGATTGCGGCCAGGACGCGCCGCTCGCGATGAGACCGCGAAGGTCCCGAAGCCCGAGATGTTCACCCGGTCGCCATTTTTGAGCGCGCTGATGATGTCCCCAAGCACGCTATCGACCGCTCGCTCGGCGTCGGCCTTCGCCAACCCAAGTTTGATCGACAAGCCCTCTATAAGATCGGCTTTGGTCACGTTTCCCCCTTTCCCGCGCACTATGGTTTCTTTTTCTTTCCCTGCGCCCGTGCTTCCTGTCGCGCCTTCTTCTTGGCGTTCTCCGCACGCACGACCGCCCGGCGCTTCATCTCGGCCGAGCGCTCCTCAGGACCCAGCCGGGCCCAAGCTGATTGGCCGCCTTTCTGGCCCTCCGCCTGAAAGAATTCGCGCGTCAATTTCTTCTTCACCATCGCTGCCTATTTATTATCAGAAATAGGCCCACTTCGTAAGTTGCAGACCCCCTCTTATTGACAACAGACCCCCTCTGTCGTAGCGTTGGCGCGCGGGCCGATCAACCGGGAGCGGAGCGGAAGGCGGAAGCGGCGGATCACAATCGGCCCAAGGAGAAATCATGGAAGCAATGGAGCTAACAACCTCGATTGGCACTCTGAGCGTCGAGGCAAACGCCCGCGACTGGTTCATCCTCCAAGGCCCTTTTACGGATGATGAGCCGGCATCCGACGACGACCACCGTCGATATCCGCACGTCCACATGATATTCGACAACCGCAGCGGCCCGTGGGAGCCGGGGGAGGGCAAGCCTACTTACTACGGGGAAGCGGGGAAGGAAGCGCCCATGCCGCAAGCGCTGCTCGATGAGCTTTCAAAACTCGCGATCGAGTGGGCCGATGCGCATCCCGAGGAGTTTGAGCGCGCGGCACGCGAGGAGTTCGAAGACTGGATAGGCCACATCTGCCACGACACCCTCGATGATCTCGTCGCGAAATGCTCCGAGGCGCAGAAAAACTTCCGCCAAATTTTGGACGAGCCCGAGTTCAAGTTTCACGCGTCGAATAAGCTCCGCCGTCGTGTTAAGCATGAAGCCCAGCGGATACGCACCATGAAACAGCAGGTCATCGGTGCGGCGAAGGCCATACGGACGCTCGCCGGAATTTGCTTGGCGCGAGAGGAAGCCCTCACCAAGGCCAGCAAGATCGTCGACCCCGAAGATCGCGCGGTAGCTCTGGTGGGCATCAGCGGCCTCTCGGAGGATGCCTGACATGGCCAGAAACGATCGCCCGATTCGCATACCGAATACCGCGCTCGGCACGATCTGGATCGAGTGCTTCGAGCCGGAGATCCTTCACCTGCATCCGTGGTGGCACGAGAGCTGCCGGCTGGACGGCCAAAAGCTTCCGTTCTTTCGCGTCAAGCTTCGACGCATCAAGGGAGTTTGGACGCTCGCGGAATTCGAGGATCGATGCGACCGTGAGAACGCACCCAAATGGCCTCGGGGCGCCGCCGCAAAAGTCCCAAACCTCGCTGTCGAAATCGGTGCAGCCTGGGCAGCGGAGCATGCGGACGTTATGCACGAGCGCGCCGTTAGCTATCTGGAACACCGGATCAAGTATGCGCCATGGGGCGTCGATTGGATTCGCGAGGCGATGGCACATGCCGTGCTGCTCGATCGCCTGGATTTGCTGGAACCCATACAGCCGCTCATACAAGCCAATGCCAATGAATTCTCAAGGGTGAACCGTAAGCTCGCGGCGCGACGGCGCATCGAACGACGGAAGGCGGCATGACGCCTATCTTCGTTGCGAAGCTGGTCGCCCTTGATGCGGAGATGTTGGAAGCCCCTAAGCGATAATTGATCATTTTGGCAACTTGATACATAATGCTTGACTCTCCACTAGGCCGGGCTGAAAGGCTCGGCCTTTCGCTTTTTTAGCGCACGCTAATCGTTGGAGTTGGGTGGTGCGGGTTCGCGCGGGGATCAGATCAAAGCCTTGAGCGTGTGCTTGAGCGAAGGTCAGCGGCTCGCACGCAGCCCCTTCCTTATATCCGCGATCTTCCTTTGGCGGCGCAAATACTTCGCAGTCGTACCGCGTTGCGAAGGCATCATGTCGTCGCCTTCATCGTGCTCGCTGTCGCGCTGTGGATGCTGTTCGGGCACTCTCGGTAGCGCAATAACCGTCGAGGCGACCCGGCGCGGGACAGGCTGGGATAGCGCAGTTTTTACAGGCTATGCACGGCGGAGCGAACCCCAGGCCGACCGCTCCTTGATCATCGATTGGCATAGTTTTAGCTCGATTCGGATATCGGAATGCTTATTCATTTCGATCCCGACAAAGACGCTGAGTGCGATGACTGCGGGAGAGCAGGGACCATCATGCGGATATTGCTGAATCGTTCGGACCGCTTCGTTAAGTTGTGACTCGCGTGCTATTGGGCGCTGGTCCAGACGCTCAACCGCGCTTCTACAAAGCTCAAGCTCGTCGGAAGGTCGGAGCCCGAGACTCGCATAATGATTCCCCCTGAAACTGATCCCGCTCGTGATAAGACGTTCTATCTCGACTTAATCAAGAAGCAAACTCAGCAAATGAGGGAACTGGGCTTCATGGGCTCGCCTGGCGCCAAAGCGTTGGCAGAGACAGAGGCCCAATTGGGAGAGTTGGATATTAGCGTCTTGGAAGCAATCGCGCGGAGCGCCGGCAACCTGCTCATCAAGGCGGCCGCGATACAGTCTAACCCTGATAGCGGACATCCTTGAAAAGACGGGAGCGACGAACCGTGCGCCAACGGCCGCCGCTCCCTGGTGCGGGCTCGGGGTAACCCATTAACCCGGAGTCCCGCAATTTCTACCTCGAAGGCCAGTTATTGGTATCGACGCACGCGCTTTCGAGTTCGTGCCTGCCGATGAAATCGAAATCCACCGCCTCGCGAAGGAAGTGGTTCACCATGGAGGTCGGATCGCCCAACCGACCAATTCGCGGGAAGGGCATAGGCCTGAACGCTCTAGGGCACGAGCCAGCGGCATCGATTCGGTCATTCGCCTCGCTCCCTCAGTTCAATTGCTCGGGCTTCTTCGCCAGCTCCAGCGTGCGCCGTTGAACCTGTTGCCGCCATTGCTCCTCGAAGCCGGCATCGCTCCAGTGAATGTTGATCTGGAAATTCTGGCCAAGCGATATGCTTTCGGGTGCGCGATCCGTCCATCTTTCGGGGTGCCTTTTCGCCAAAAAGGATTGAGCTGCTCGCCAATCTTCGGGCGCCGCCTTTCTCCAAATTTCGACCAGGTCAGATTCCACTTGAACCTCAGCGCGCCGAAAAGCCGCCGCGAAGTCCGCAAACGGCTGTTCGCCCTTATCGCCGCGTTCAAGCCACTTCGTGAGCGTGCCCGGGCTGACGCCAGCGCTCCGGGCCGCGATTGAAGGAAAGTTACCCGCGGTAATTGCCGCTACTATCGTGCGGCCGATTTCCACGGTGAGCTCGGCGCTAGCCTTACCCTTGCGATTAGTCCGCTTCGACGCAGGCCCTTTCAGCAGGCCCTTCGGCTCACTCATGGCGTCATACTCAAGGGGCTGCTTCCGAGGCGCGCGCCGGGAGCGTCCAGCACAGGGGTGCTGCCGAGTGTAGTTTGCTTCGACAGCACTGTCGCGGCGTAACCCTGACGACGACGAATCAGGTTATTCGCATCCGCCTGTTGCGCGGCCTGATCGATGGTCGGCGGAGGCGGAGGCGGCGCGGGCGGTTTGGGCGGTGAAGGTGACATCAATTGCCCTCCACGAGCTACGCTCGTGCCTGCCGTCGCCGGAATCCGTCGACGATACCCGCGATGACGGCCGGATTGTTGCCCAAGGTTTCGGGAAATCGCTCAAGCAGCCCGCGAACCTTTGGGTTGTTAGCCACAGCCGCGCGGAAATCGTCGAGTCGCGCGTCGAGGTCTTTCCCCCAAATCCGCTGAAGGCTCGCCCCGCATTGCTCTTCGGACATCGGCTTTTGAATGCCCATCGTGATCATGTTCACATCGGTCTGCGACAAATCGAGTTCGTGCGCGGCCGGCAAAAGCGTATCGGTGACGAGGCTGTGCGTCTCCGCATCCATCCGCAGTGGGAAACCGCTTACCGGGTCGCGAGGGTCGATCTTGTAGTCGCCAGGCGTCTCCGGCCTTCCCAGCGCAGCCAGCGCGCGCTCCTCGGGCGTCGGGTCAGGCTTGGCCTCCGGCGCCGGTGCTCCGACAACCATGCGCGACAAGCGATCGAGCAACTGCCCTTCCGGTGAATTCGCTCCGCCTTTTAAATAACGGGCAACCCAGGCGGGATCGCTTTTCAACTCGGCGATGCGAAGTTTTACCACATCCGCTGAAGGATCGCCGCCCGAAGCGGTGACAGCAGCGGCGCCTGAGCTTCCACGCTGGGCCGCCAAGCTTGTAAGCGCGTCGAATTCGCGGCGCTCGCGGCTGTTTGAATCACCAGCCAGCCAGCGCTTGCCCCAATCGGCCGAGTGCTTCAATTCTTCGATTCGAGCGTGCGCAGTCTCCGGCGTCATGCCCGCGGGTAGGTTATAGGGCTGCGTGATTCCGCTGGCGCGCTGCTGGGCTGTGTGTTCGCGATGGGCGCTTGTGTCGGCGAGTCCATCACAGGCCCCTCCATTTCGCCTGGTTGCTATCGAGCCAGTCCTCGAAGCGAGCTAGAGCGGCGCGCAATTCTTGGGGCTCCCACGGCACCCCGCCGACGTTGGTGTTTATGTTGAGCTCGATATCGGCGGTCGGGGCCGCTGTACCGGGGTTAGCGAACGTGACGGCGTAATCCGAAGATCCTTTCGCTGTTCTCAGTGAAATGGTTGCCATGTTCTATCCTCCTGTCAGGCGGCTTTCTCGCCGCTGTGCTTAAGCTCATGTTCAACGAGAAGCCGCGCGCCGCCCTGCTTGACGCGCTCGATCGCGACCTGCACCAACTCCCCGCGCCCTTGCGGCGTGGAAGTGTCGGCATTGGGATCCTCGAGCTTGGCGCGCAGCCGATTTATCACGAGAGTCAGGCAACTCTTCCTGAAATCGTCGAAAGTGAAGCCTGTCGGATGTTGGCGAGCCGAAAGGTAATACACCTCGTCCAGTTCGATGGATTTGAGTATTCCGGGCACAACCGCTTCATCAATCATGTTTTCCAGTGCGCAGACTTGCTCAATGAACGAAGCGCCGTTGGCAGCGAGCTGGGCTTCGGCGGCTTCCCGCGCCGGACGCTCGCGGGCGAGCCTGATTTCCTCGCAACTGCGGCGCAACTCAGCTTCCTTCACGAAGAGGCCGATCAGCTCGACCCGAAGCGTCTCATGAGCCTCAGGCGCGAGGTCCGCGCTCTCAAACTCGCCGCGCTTCGCCGCGATGCCAGCCTTCAAAGCTTCCAGGTCGGCGCGAAGGGTCGCTTCGGTCTGTTCGTCTTTTGTGGATAAGTCAGCCATTTTTGTTTTACTCCGCGACTGCGGCCGCCATCGAGGCCACCGCGCTCTGTTCGGGCGCCGCCGGCCGAATTCGCATCGCGACGGCAACCCGGTCCTTCACAATCGCTGCCAGCGAGGGAATGACAACATCGCCCTGCAACTGAGCTTTCAATGAGGACATCACGAACTCGACGCCGATCCCCTGTAGCGATTCGTAATCTGGTGCGCGCGCCGGTAAAGCCACCTCGAATGGACCAATACCATCACGGTAGTCAGTCAGCTTTTCGGCCAGCACGGCGATAGCGGCGTCGACGCTGAGCGCCGTCGCATATACCTCGTTGCCCAGGCCGCCCGACTTATCCCATCGAGCGTGCTGGTCGGCCAGGTGCTCAGCTGATAGCGCCTCGGCGATCTCCCTTCGGAGCTTCGTTTCGCGAGCGGTCAGCGATTCAATCCGGCTCTGCAGGTTCGCCAGCCGGAAGTAATCTGCGTCGCGAGCCGCCGACTGCAGCAGCCCCGCGTGCTCGTCACGAGCTGTGTTCAGGTCTTGGATGACGGCGCCAAGCTCCTGGGTTTTCACCTGAGAAGCGAGCTGCTTGCTTTTAGGCAGTGCCACGATCTGTCTCCTTTCGTGATTCATGCGCTGATGTTGTCACCGCTTGCCGCGGCTACGTTTGAGGGTCCGGACTGCGCATATCGCGCCGCATGCGCTAGCAACGTCGCCGTCACCATCGCGGCGCTATGCCGATCGCCTGCGAAGATGGGCGCGACGCCGTATTTGAACGTCCACGCCAGAACGCTACCCAGCACTTGCCGTTCGGTGAGCTGCGAATAGCGAGTACCAGCCGCGACCTGGCTCAATGAGCCTTCGATCACCAGAGCGCGGAAGCGGAAAGCCGCCAGGCGCGCCAACTCGCGCTCGAAGCGTTGCCGCGAATGACCGACGCAGCCGAGCAGGTCAGAAACCGATTTGCGCTCGATAGCCACGACATCGCTGAGGTCGATGCCGTCCGCGATGCACGAATAGTCGCCCGTTCCCAGGGTTGCGCGCTGGGTCGCGAAGCCGCGGAACGTCAACGGCATCTGCTCGCGCGTGTCGATGAGGACGCTGAGATTCACCGGTTGGCCTCGGGCGGCGTGTCGGGCGTCAGTGCGAGGATTTCCCGACGATCCGGGTAACGACCTTCCCATCCGCAACCGCAGACTGTAGGAATCCCCGGATTTGATCGCGACCTGAGCCGCGCAAAACGGACAGATGAAAATGAAGTTCTTTGGCATCATTCGCTCACTTCGATTGCGGCGCGGGTCTTAGCGGCCGCTGTGCATCGGGCGCATAGGGGGAAGGCGCCGGCCGTCCGCCACCATGGCTGCCTCAGCCCGCAGCCTTCGCACGACCACCAGCGCGTGATCGGCCGGCGAGTCGGATTTGGAGCTGTGGTTGCTGCGTGGATCGTCATCATCTAAGTCCAAATCATCGGTCGCGGTACCTACGGTGGTACCTTTCCAACAATTTTACGCTAAAAAGCCTGTGAATACAGCGATTTTTGCCTTTAGCCTCACTGATAACGTATCTGTGATGCTGCTCGTAACGATCTCGAATGCACGAGCCTCAGCGGCAGCGGAGGCGGCGCACCATTCTTGTGCGATATGCCGCGCCTGACGATTGGCGTCTCCGGCGCGCGTGTGAAGATCAGGGCGGTAGCCTGGCAATGCCAACCGGGAGCGACCTCCATCAGCAAAAAGATGGTGCATTGAAGCCCTTCGTCTGCCCTCTACCTTCGTGCCGGGATGTGCCGGGAGCGTGTCGACCTTATACGCACGCGCACCCGAGAACGATTTTTCTGCAAAATGCGTCAAATAACCGCAAAATGGTCGTTTCGAGCCCCAAACCCGACCCGGATTTTCGACCCAAAACGGCCCTTCGTGAGTGCTCGCTACCGAAAAAACCCTTGATTTCGTTGAAGAGTGTAGGCTGTGTAGAAGCCCCCTAATTAGGGCGTACGCACGCGCGCGCTGAAACTTCAATATAGTGCATCTACACGGTCTACACGGTCCCTGAACTACAGCCCCATTTTGCTCAGCTTTTTCTCTCACAGCAGTTCCTCTGAGCTGGTGATGCGCGATCGTTCCGCACCGGTTAACTGGAAGCCGAAAGGAACCATACCTGCGTTGGTGCGGATTTTTTCGATGTTGTGGTCATCGAGCATGGTGCCGAAGGCGCTGTAGCTGGCTACGCGCTCGCGGCGTCTTTCGCACCAGTCGTTGTAGGACCGGCCCAGGAGACTCACGAGGTCGCGGCCCTTGGTACCGTGGGCGACATCCTCGCAGCACTCTTCACGCCACTGGGCGAAGAGGTCCTCGTTCTGAATCGACTCCGAGCTGTCGGCGAGTATTTGCGGCGGTGGCTTGAGACCCAAGCGTTGCCATGCGAGGCAGCCATCAATCATCCAGCGTAAGATCGCTGGCCATTCGGTTCGCAGGCGCGCAGCGAGGCCATTGTCACGAACGGCGATACGTTCTGGTGGCAAGTCGGGCGAAGGGGGCACACCATCCGGATCGACGAACTGCATCCGGAATTCCACAAGCAGTAGGCGCTGGATCGCGGCTGCGTTGTGGCTCTCGAACTTTGGCTTGTGGTTCCCGAGCACCATCAGCTTACCCACGACCGGGAAGGTAACGGGATTACCGCGCATCGGGTTCGCGGTGAGCTTGTCGCCTCCAACGATTTCCATCAGCCGGCTTTGATTCCATTTCGCGCCCTTGCGTATTTCGTTCGCGACGATCAAGCGGGCGCCCCTCAAAGGCATCAGCTCGGCGCGATGCGGTTCGGCCGGTCGCTGCATCAATACTTCCGAGGGCAACCTCACGGCATAATCGTTCAGAATGCCGAAGATCTGGTCGGCGAAAATGTTCTTTCCGTTGCGGCCGCTGCCGTGGAGAAATAGAAATTTCTGTTCTGTCGTGAGGCCGGTACAACAGTAGCCTGCCCACCTCTGCAGGAAGGCGATCAGCTCATGGTCGGGGCCGCTGTGGTCGCGCAGCGGAAAGGTCGTCTCGAGGAAGCGTTGCCAGTCCGGCGCCGACGTTCCTGGCAGCGCGGGATCAACGGCTGTTCGTTTGGTGATGTAGTCCTCCGGCGATGCCGGGCGCATGACGCCGGGACCATGGATGTTTTCCTGTAACATGACTATTCCCTTTGCAGACACGTCGTGCCGTTGACGGCGCCGAGCAGAAGAGGGTCCGCATCGAATTCGTCTGACAACATGGAAATGCTCTGGTCGTCGGATGCCAACGAGCTGACGGCATAGCGAGACTTGGCTGAGGTCAGCCCTCGAGCGAATTGCTCCGTCTGCTTGTGCTTGAGGGCGCTATCGCCCGCCCGGCGGCACGTTTCCCGGGCCCAATCGAAAATCTGTCGGCGCTGATCCCGGAGCCAACAGCTTCCTGCCCAGATAAACCACTCATTCAGATCACCAATGAAGCGCATCTCGTGCCGGTGGCCGTTAACGAAATCGAGCGCGAGCCGCTCTTCGGAGAATTCATGAATCCCTATCGCTTTGGCCGATTTCGGCTTCGTATTGATGTCGAAAACATTCACGGCCGCGACTCCTGGTGGAGATCGGACGGCTCCAACCACACCACATTGCGAACCGGCGCCCGCCGCGGATGCGCCATGCCCTGATTGAACGCGCGGATGATCGTATCGGCCGACTTCATCCGTTCGTCGGGCCATTCGGCGATCGCGTATAGCGCTGCGCGTAGTTCACCGGCGTCAGCTTCACCACCACCAGCCAAAGCGCCGAGTTTGAAAGCCACTCGCGCGAGAGTATCGTTGCGGGTGCCGGGACCAGCATCCGCCAGCCGGGCTAGCTCGCCGTCGATCGCCGCTCGCGCCCAGGCGCTGACCTTGCCGTCGAACTGCCGCGGTGTAGCAGACTGTACGATGCGGTGTTTCTGGTCTTGTTGGAATAGCCATTTAAATAGCCAGTCGGGTGGATTAGCTATAGCTACTTCGCCAAGCGCGTGACCTTCATCATAGTGATAGATAAACCCACCGCCACAAGGGTTTAACGTACCTGCGGCGGTAGCCATTCCACCGGCGCCACGAATATCTACTCCGATAGCTAATGCGCTAGCTGAATTTCTGACTACTACGACATCGACTGGGTATTTGAAGTAGTAATGCAAACCGTGTCGAGTGCGCACGATTGGTGTCTCCGGCATGCCGCGCATCTCAAGCCATTCGATTGCGTCAGGGCTATCAGTATCGATGACCAGCAGCTTCGTTCCGGGGCCGGTCGGGATTGCCGCGCTAGCGTGCGGGAAGCGATGACACCAATCCGCGATTTCATCTCGCGTGGGTGCCCGATCCTGATAAGGTTTCCAAGGGACCAGTGGCCGCTTCTCACCTTCAGCAGTAATGAGTTGCGGGACCGCCCATAGGTTGTATTCGGCGAGGTGATCTAGAATCCCTTCGAGTCGCGATCTCATTGCAGCACCGCGTCAGAGGGTCGCCAGCAGGCCGCGGCTAATCGAAGAGCAGTCTCAAGCTGAGCAATACGCTCTTCCTTACTTTGAAGAAGTCGGTGGTACTCGAGGAACAGGCTCCTTGCGAGATCGAGTAATATCTCGGGCGGAATGGGTTGTTCTTGAGCCGCTACCTCGTTTCGAATGCCAGTTGTGATACCCGAACGGTCATGTAATAATTCCATCGTCTCGCTCGCATCGCCCTCTCCTTGTGAAGGCCGCTCGGCTCGCCTGCCGGGCGGTTTTCGTTTATTCGGTTAGCTTCCCCGACACCATGTCGGAGCCTTGGCTGACGGTCTTACCCGCTAGTAGTGGAACCCAGTTCCTGAGCTTCCCCACGATTCGCGCCGGAACATCCGCAGTGGTTGCACGCGTCCAGCGTTCGCGTTCGTTTACTTCAGTTCGGCCAACCAGCGCAGCACATCCGCGCGGCGAAAGCCGATAGCCCTCGAAGTGATATGAACCGGAGCGGGAAAGGCCTTGCGCTTGACCATTCTCCATAATGTAACGTCGCAACATTGGACCAACGCCAACACTTCTGGCTTCCGCATCAGACCCTCGCCCGGCGCGGCCGCGGGTTCCTGCATCTCGGTTTTCATCGCGACGTTACCGACCGATTCGCTTCATCTTCGAGTTGATCCAAATACGCAGCGGGGATGCGTAATGTCTGACCGACCTTGACGGCCGGGTAATCGCCATTCTTAATCCCGTTGTATACGGCACGATTGCTCTTTTTGATCTCTTTGCCGAACTCCGGAACCGTCAGAAATCGAGTGTGGTCTTCGTTCATGTTTCCTCAGTGCTACCGCTGCGCCCCGCCTAGACAAGAAATACCACATTGCGCTAGCGTTGTGCAGACATCGGCTTCTAGCAATTTCAAGATGTTTTGGTAAACAGATGGCTCCGAAGTCTCTACATACCTGGGCTACTACCATATGGATCGGTATCGCCAATCTCCTCGCGGACGAGCCGTACGCGCCGTTACCAGACGTAGCAGAACTCGATCTGTTGGATCGGGTAACCGGCCGGCTCCGCAAGATTCCCTTGTCCAACTGGCCGATGGGGTTATTGGGGAGGTTCCCAGGGACCACGCTTCTCACGAGAACGGAAGCCGATGTCGAAGTTGACCCTAAGGTCGTCTACGAGCTTGCGTACTCGGTCGCAACGGCACTGGCAAAGGTACTCTCGGGTTTTTCGGATCCGGACCTTGCACGGAAGGGTCAAATACTCGCGATGCTTCCGCGACGATTCGCTGGAGACGCAGTTCTGTTAGAGGCGAGCGGCAGGGTGCGAATACTCCCCGTTGGCGACTATGCGCGCTTCCTTGACGACCTGGCACTTATTGAGGATGTCCGCCGAATCCGGCGATGCCAGATATGCCCGCGTTTCTTTTTCGCCGATCGCACAGACCAAACCACGTGCTCTCGATCGCACGCCAAAACACTTTCAATGCAGAAGTGGCGGGACGGCCGCGGTAAGGATTATGCGCAGCGCCGCAAGAGTGACCTTTATGCGCGCGACGAAGCAGCGAGTCCTGGAACGGCCAAACGCGGTTAATGCCCGCGCCCCAGTGGCTGCTGATGTATAAAAGTCGTGCATCAGCCGTGTAGTTGCACCACGTTTGATTCGACTTTGTTGACCGCCAGCAACCGCTCAAGATGGCGATCCCACTTGAGTAGCGCGACGCGCTTTTCGGCGTCGTAGCTGTGCCGATCGTAGACCTTGGTTATGCCGCCCTCTGCGTGATTCAGAATTTTCGAGACCGTCAATCGTTCGACACCAATCTCGGTCATCTTCGATGCGGCCGTCCTCCTCAGATCGTGAAAAACGAAGTCGACAAGTTGCGCTCGCGGCCGAATACGTGCGATCCACTTCTGCGGATTGCTTACCGGCCGTCCGATCCGCCCCCCAGCGAACACGAAAGGAGATTTGCGCGTGGCTTCGATCGAACGCAGAAGGTCTACCGCCGTGGGCGACACCGGAATGCGATGTTCCTCGCCATTCTTCGAGCGATCCGCTGGGAGAACCCACCAGCCACGATCGAGATCGAGTTCCGACCATGCAAGGCCCAGGATTTCCGACCGGCATGCGGCCGTCAGAAGCGCCAGCCTGTAGAATACTTGAACTCTGATCGGCTCGGCGTCTAGGGCTGTCCATAACCGGCGAATTTCTTCATCGGACAATCTCCGCTCGCGCGATCGTTCCAGCGCTGGCCGAGGGACCTTGTGGGCGGGATTATTTTCGACCAAATCACGCCCGATCGCGAAATTGAAAATCGTCGAAGCCAGGGCTCTCAACCGATTGGCGTGAATGGGGGCGCCGCGGGCCACTACCTCGTCGAGCAATGCGATGACGTCTCGGCGCCCGATCGCCGGCAACTTGCGATCTTTCCATGCGGGTAATAGGTCGGCATTCAGCATGTACTCGTCGGCCGCTACTGAGCGCGGCCGTTTCTTGGCGCGGGCATGATGCTTGAGGTACAGGTCAGCCAGTTCGCCGAAAGTCGGGTCGGCCTTGGCGCGCGCCCGGTCATCGGCTGGATTCGCCCCTTTGACGATGTCGCCCAGCATACTGGTCGCACGGGCCCGTGCATCCGCGACTGATACCTCAGGGAAGCGCCCCAACGCGAGTCGCCGCTTGCGCCCATGCTGGCGGTACATTAACAACCAGCTTTTCGTTCCGCCCTTCGAAACGCGGATACCGAAACCCGGCTTGCGCGCGTCCCAATAATCGATCTGCCCTGAAATAGGCGGCTTCAATGCCGCAACCGACGCGTGGGTGAGGGTTTTTTTCACGGTTGCCTCTCAAATAGGTACCATCAAGGTACCATAGTGAGGGCAATACTAAGCAATGTCAAGCAACGGCCAGAACGACACAATTGGCCGTTTTACATGACTTTTATATGAGATTGAGGTTTCGAGAGATTGCGCTGAATTGCAAGATTTTTAGACTACGGATCTGAGGGTCGGGGGTTCAAATCCCTCAGGGCGCGCCATCCCCATTAAGCAAATCTGTCGAAGTAGTCCTTCGCTGGGCGGTCTTAGTGGCAACCATGAAAGTCCTGATGGGGCGAAGGCCGCTGCACCTCCGGCCCGCCCGATCGAGACTCTGCGCCGGTGATGCGCGCGATTACCTTCCCGGTCACGGCGCTAGCGCGACGCTCACGCTAGGCCATCAGGTCGGCGAAATTCCGCGCGTAAAATCGATCCTTGGCGTCCTCGTCGATACCCTTCATCGAGGATTCAAAGCGCTTCAGCGGATTGCGGCCGCCCTCGATGTGCGGATAGTCGGAGGAAAACAGGAACAGGTCAGCGCCCGCCTGCTCGATCATCCAGCCCACCGGCTCGGTCGGAAAGGGCGTGAAGCGCAAATTGCGGCGGGCATACTCGGAGGCCCGCATTGGCAATGCTAGCGCGGGTTCCGTGCGGACGAAGGATTCCTGTGCCGCGTCGAGCCGCTTGAGCCACGGGATCACCCACATGGCACCCTGCTCAATACAGCCGCCGCGCAGACGCGGAAATTTCTCGAACGTGCCATCGAGCACCATCGCGCTCAGAAAAAGCTCCGACGGCACATGCATCTGCATAAAATCCTTGGCGTGGACGGTTTCGCCACCGCCGAGGAAGTCGGTGATCTTGAGCCCGTTATTGAGGTAAGCGGGATCGATCGGGATTTGGCCGGCGCCGATATGGAGCATGAACGGCATGTTGGCATCCTGCAGACGCGCCCAAACGCCGTCGAGCGCCGGATGAGTCGGAGACTTGTCGCCGGCTACGGTCGCCGGAATCCAGACCGTGCGGCATCCGAGGCGCACCGCTTCCTCGATTTCGCGCTCGGCGAGTTCGGGGACATCGAGCGGTACGAAACCTACCGGGAGCAGCCGCCGGTCGTGAGCGCAAAAGTCCGTCATCGCGCGATTGAGTGCGCGCGCCCCGCCATACAGCATTTCCGCGTCGCGCTGGGTTTGTCCAAATGAACCCCAGAATTGTCCCGGCGCGATCGAGGCGAAAACCAGTTGGCAATCGAAGCCGAGCATATCGAGCGCGCGTGTGCGTTCAGCCGGATCGGTGGCGCCGTAGGCATCCCAACCTTTGAGATTCATCAGGTTCGCTTCGAGATTCACCGTGGCCCAATAAGCGGCATCGCGGGTCTTGCCGATCGCCTCGGCCATGCGCCCGGTGCGTGCGAAATCGGGTGGTGGCAGGCGATCGCGCAGGCTCGGATCGATGTAGCTAGCGAGCCAGTCGCGAGTTTCCATGATGTGGCTGTCGGCGTCGTTATAGGTGCGGCCTGCGGCATAGGGCATCGGCGAATCTCCTCAGCTTAATACGCCCACAGATTTGCATAAATGGCGGGCGTTGCGAAGTCCCGCGCTAATTGGCGAACGCACCGCGTCGGCAACCTTGTGGGTGTCGTAACGCGTCGTGCTGATGTGATGAAGAGATTGCCCAAATGTAAAGGGAGCCGTCAAAGTGGTTCCACGCGCGCGATTGACTCGCCGGTTAGTGTCACGCAGTGAATTCCGTGCGCCGCCGATCAAGCTGCGATCGATTCCGACGACTTCTCAGCGACTGACGGATGCAAATGCGGTGCGCAGATTGCCGAGATCGGCCGGACCGCGGTCTTTGGGCGCTGCCATGATGCGATCAAGGATCGCCAGATTGAGTCGGGCTGGCTCAAAATCGGGCTCGGTATGAGCAAGATCATCCCATACTTGACGAGCGCGTGAGTAATTGTGTTCTTCCGCATAAATCAGTCCCATCATGTTGCGAGCGTCAGGCTGGCGGGGGTCTAGCCGCAACGAAGTCTGCAATTCGTCGCGCGCCGCCGCGAGCATCCCGCGCCGTTCGTAGGCGAGTCCAAGATTAAAATGAGTCTCCGAACGTTCGGGCGCGAGCGCGACCGCAGCATCCAGAGCATTGATAGCCCCGATCAGGTCGCCGCTTTCGAGGAGCGCGCGCCCCAGATTCAGGTACAGGTCCCATGCACGCAGACCAAGCGCCGCCGCCTTGCGGTACTCGTCGATTTCGCGCTGGCGGTCGCCGGTCATGCCGTAGGAGAAGCCCAGATGATAATGCGCAAGGGCGTCCGCTGGATGTGCGGCGATCACTCGCTCATGCGTCGTGATGGCCTCGCTATAGTCTTCCGCCCCGAGAAAATAATCGGCTGTTGCGTCGCAGACCTGGTCGGCCGATTGAGTATTGCCCAGTCCGCCGGTACCGGCTGTCGCGATTGAGACTCCCGCTAGCATCATCAGCAATGCCAGCGACAACTGAGCCATGACTATTGGCGCGCATCTCATTCCGCTGGGAAAATAAGCAAGACATATGCCTGATGGCTTGAAGCATGTAAAAGGAGAAGAAATGCTGGAATATCTAAAGAAATCGGACTGAATCAACTAGGGACGGTCGCAGCAGTATTTCCCACATTCGTCGAAGCTTATGCATTTAAGGAAAAGTTTGCACTCTATGCCAGAATATTTGGCTTATGGAATATCGAGATCCAAGTAGCTGATACCTCCAGTGGGCATCCGCCGAGGAAGCCCTTCGCGTTATGAATCATCGCGACGATGAGTGCGAGCAGTACCGTCGCGACCTCTGCAGCGACATCAGCGGACGTTCATACCGCCGCATCGAAAGTCGAGGTCGGTCGCCCTGGAGTCGTAGCCGCGTCTTGCCGAGAATCCTGCCATTTCGCGAAAAGCACATACCAGACCGAAGCGAGCGTGGTTCCGATACCGACCGCGAACGGATAGGCGACGGTGGGATTCGTCATGACCATCGGCAGTAAGGCAACCGCGAGCACAGGTGGCATATGGAGGCCGAGGATGCGCAGCACCGCTATTCCCCAGGCCATACTGAGCATCGCAGCGAGCGGAGCGAATGGTAGGTGAACGCAGATAAAATATCCGCCCGCGGCAGCCAGAAAACATGCCCACGGCAAGCTTACAGGCCGTCCGACCCATGGGCACCGCTCGCGATGAGACAGCATCTCGTAAAGGATCACAACCAGCGGCGGAAACAGCACGAAGCGCATCCCGGTCAGCTCCACCACGCTAACCGCGATCGCGACGAAGGCCGCCAGGGCTATCAGCAAATGCCGCATCGCAAGCGCGGGTAATGTGCCGGGATCGTGAGCCAATTCAATTGCGGGGGCGACGGCGGGCGGATCAGTGGATTGGCCGTCATTGGCATGGCTGAAAGTGAGGTCGGGACGCTTGAAAGCGGAGGAAATCGCGTAGCGTTTCCACGGAATCGAGATAGCGGCCAGCAGGGCCGTGCCGAAGAGGATTCCGCTTGGATACCACCAGCTCGTCACCCCGAGGACGAGCGGCAGCAGACCCGCGGAGATAGCGGGAGCGATCGGAGAACGCATGGCCCTGATAATAGCGACACTTACAACCACCGTTATCAGAACTGAGGCGAAGCCATAGGGAAGCGTGCGGGTCACGACCGTGCCGATCACACCGGTCAGGGGAGGCGTGAGCGCGAGCAGCACTGGAGCGCCGGCCCAGCGCCCGCGCGGCTGTTCCATCACGTCCCATGAGAGTGCGCCGAGTTCGGGGAACAACACATAGAAGATGCCGGTCAGGCTCGCCACGGCCGCGATGAAGCCGACGTAGATGAGGGCGACTAAATCCGCCTTTAAGCGCATCGCGCGCGCCGTTTCAAGCTCGGAGCTGGAGGATTGCGATTCGTCATGCGCGCGGTGAAGCGGATTGCTACTGCGAATCATCGTAAGGACCGACCAATCTTTCCCGACACCGGTACCGAAGCGGTTGGACACTTTGCCGCGCCGTTCAGGCGGCGACCGCCGTGACCTCGGACGTGCAATGGGGACAGCGCGAGGCCTTGAGCGGAATTTCGCTCGCACAGAACGGGCATTCGCGCGTCGTCACCGGCACGGGCGGAGAAGGCATCAGGCGGTTGAACTGGCGAATTATTATGAACATCGTGAAGGCGACGATCGCGAAGTCCAAAACGTTGTTCAGGAACATTCCGTAGTTGATTGTTGGAGCGCTGGCCGCTTTGGCCGCGGCAAGGCTGGCGTAGGTTTTGCGGTCGAGATTGATGAACAGGTCGCTGAAGTTGACGCGGCCGAGCACGAGACCGATCGGCGGCATGATCACATCGTTAACCATCGAGGTGACGATTTTGCCAAAGGCCGCTCCAATGATGATGCCGACGGCCATATCGACGACGTTGCCGCGCAGGGCGAATTCCTTGAATCCCTTGAGCACGATTTCCTCCGTTGCGTTGAGTCTTGGGATGACAACTATTGTAAACTTGAATTCGAGCTATCCCCGCTATCAGTTCGCAAGCTGTCGCGCAAAGTCACGGAGCCGGCTCGAAGTCCTTGCTGCGCTGATAACCCTATCCTAGATTTATCAGATCGGTTTGAATTCGCTGGCTGAATTCTGCGAGCCCAGGAACGGGATGCGTCCGATGCGCAACCAATAAACGTGGGCGCGGCGAGCCAGTCGCGGGTTTAGATCGACGGTTTTTTCTGAAGAGGTAGCACGGATGAAGGTGTCACTGTTTTATCTACCCGGAATTGGAAATCGCAGTCAGGTCGAACAAGGCATGGCGGGCCTGCGCGGTGAGCTTTACGACCAGATGCTGCACGAGATCAGCGAGCAGGCGAAGCTCGCCGACGTGCTCGGCTACGACTCGATCAGTTTCACTGAGCACCATTTCCATGTGGAAGGCTTCGAGGTCTCGAACAACCCGGTGCTGCTCGATTTGTATATCGGGATGCAGACCAAGCGCCTACGCGTGGGACAGTTGGGCGTGGTGCTGCCAGCTAACAATCCGATTCGAGTGGCCGAGGATATCGCGATGCTCGACCACATGACGGGTGGACGCGCCAACGCTGGCTTCGCGCGCGGCTATCAACGGCGCTGGGTCGATATCATGGCGCAGCAGACGCATGGGATTCATGGTGCACATCCGCATCAGCATGACGCCATCGACGAGGCCAACCGGGCGGCGTTCGAGGAGTGCTATCGCATCATCAAGCAGGCCTGGACCCAGGATTCGTTAAGCTACCAGGGTAAGTATTGGCGCGTACCGCCGGGCGAAACGCCTTGGCCTATCGAGGCGACGCAGAAATGGGGCAAGGGCGTCGAGAACGGCATCGTGAAGGCGGTGAGCGTGGTGCCGAAGCCGGTACAGAAGCCCCATCCGCCGGTTTTCCAGCCTTTCGCATCGTCGGAGCGGAGCATCCGCTGGTGCGCGCAAGAGGATGTGACGGCGGTTATCCCGCCGTTATTTCCCGCTTACGAACGCCAGTTGTGCGAGCTTTATGCTGAAACCTCGGGCAAGCCGCTGGGCGACGGCATGGGCGTGCTGCGCGACGTCATAATCGGCGACACCGACGAAGAAGCCCGGGTCCTATGGAAGCAGAGTGGCTATTTCGTGGGCCACGAATGGTTCGCACCCTTCGGCTTTGCCAAGGGGATGGACGATCCCAAGACAGGGAAGACTCCCGACCTCTTCGATAACAGTCTGGCGCTGGTGGGATCGGTGGATACGGTCACGCGTCAGTTGGAGAGATTACTCAAGCGGCTGCCGGTGAAGCGGCTATTCGCGTGGATGTACAACGGACTTATCCCGCACGATCGCAACTTGAAGATTCTCGAGCAGTTCTGGACCAAGGTAATGCCGCGGGTCGCCGACCTATAGTCAGTTGATACTGTAGGAATGTAGTCAGTTGATATTGTAGGAATGCACGCGTTGCCGTTGTCATCCGCAGCATAGCGAACGCGTCCCACGCTATGGACGCTGGATCTCGGAGTGTTGAACTGCGCTCGGAATGACAGGCAATTGCTCTGTCTGCGAACTTTTAGTAACGCGGCTGCCAACTCGTCGCATCGTTCTTTTCGTCATATAGAGTCTCTGTAATGTTGGTGCCATCGAGCGTGACCATCAGGTAGCCGTTGAGCGCACGTGACTGCCCGTCACTATCGATTATAGTCTTGACCTCAGCCCATTCGACGTCCACTCGCGGATCATTCAGATGCACCGATGCGAGGTTGGAGAATGGCTCCCACGGGATGCCGCCATGCCCGATACAGCGGGGGTACACCGTCGAGTCAGGACCGGTGGCCGATTTGGTTGTGATTGACCGATAGGTGATGCCAGCGTGGACGTGGCCCCAATACCACCACCATCGTTTCACGTTTTGCATCGCCGCCGTCATCGTGTGGAAAAGGTTTTCGAAGGTGACCGTATGCGCGTACGGGTCAACGTCGAAGCCGTCATGATGAGTGAGAATGATCACGTTCATATCGGCATGCGCAGCGTACTGGATCATTCCCTGAAACCAATCGAACTGGACGGTGCCGTTGGTTTCGCCGGGCGCAGAGAGATAGCCTTTCTGGTAGAGCAGGTTGTTGACGGCGAAATAGGCAGTGTCAAGACCAATAATCATCCAGTTGCGATTTTGCAGCGCGAAGTAGCTGAGGCCGTTTTGCAGTGCGAATTTCCGATCCGCTAAGGCCACGCCGAAATAACCGTGACCACCAGCATACATCTCGTGGTTTGAGTTCAATGTTAGCGATCCGCGACTACCCGCTGGCCACAACTCGACCAGCTTCAATGACTCTTCTTCGGGCAATCCCGAATAGTAAACGTCGCCGAGATGAATTGTGTAGTCCGGATTGCGCTTGGCGATGTATCTGCTAATCGAGAGCGCCGATTCAATCCCCGTGCCCCAGTCGCCGGCGATCGCAAGAGTGACCTTTTCGGGAATCCAGGTGATCGTGCGAGTTATCGGCGTGAGTTGCAGGTGAGTGGGGAAGGGGACACGTTTAGTCGTCAGGTAGTTGAGAAAACTTTTGACCCAGCGAAGGTCAAGCGTGTCGTATTGCTCGGTGCCCAGGACCTCGAATGGGCCGACCAGGGTGCCGCCGGTAATTGCGCTCAGCGCGAGCGACAATTCGAGCTCGTCCGGCGCTGCGCCGTTGACCAAATGCGCATTGGCCTGTTTGGCCGCCGTTACTAATCCTGCAAGCACTCTTTCCTGTTCCGGCAAAACGCCCGCGGTCTGAGCGGTCAATATGTTGATTGCATCGGAGAGCTTTCCGAGTACCGGGTGGACTTCGCCTTGATAGTTCGTGAAATGAAGCAATGGACGTCCGGCCGGTGTGAGAACAACTGAGGTTGACGGCGACCCCGGTGCGGCGGCGCCAGGGTTGGCGTTGCCGGGGTTCACCGCGCCTTGTTGGGCATGGCCTACACTGACCGGTACCTGTGACGGGTTATCATCGCGCACCTTCAATCCCCCTTCGATTCGCTTGGTTCCTTGGCGGCGTGAATCTCGACGATCGTGGTAACCGCTGCGCGCAATCCTAGATTAATCGCGGCACAAGTTGTAGCGCCCTAACGTAAGTTGCACCGACCGGACCGTAGGTTGTAGCGATTAAGATGTCCCGGACGGGCTGAACCTTCTTCGCGGCGCACCCAGCCCTATGCGATGGCCGTCGATGGCTTTACGCGATGGCCGTGGCCGCGCATTATGAGGGGTCACTTTTCAAGCGCGAGGGCGAAATGAACCTTAAGGACGCAGTTGCGATAATCACGGGTGGCGGGTCGGGCTTGGGCGAGGCTACTGCGCGCGAATTTGCCGCGGGCGGCGCCCGCATCGTCATCCTCGATTTGCCGAACTCACCTGGCCCGAAAATCGCGGAGTCGTTGGGTGAGAACAGTATGTTCGTTGCCGCCGACGTGGTTTCGGGCGACGCCGTCGAGATTGCAATTGCGGAGGCGGCCAAGCGTTTCGGCACCATTCACATCGCGGTGAATTGCGCCGGGGTGGGTCGCGCGCAACGCACCGTTTCAAAAGACGGTCCGCATTCACTCGACCTGTTCAACAAAGTGATTCAGATCAATCTGATTGGGACCTTCAACGTGATTCGGCTCGCTGCTCAGCAGATGGCGAAAAACGCGGCCGGCGCCGAGGGCGAGCGCGGGGTGATAGTCAACACGGCTTCGATTGCCGCGTATGACGGACAAATCGGCCAGGCGGCCTATTCGGCGTCGAAAGGCGGCGTGGTCGGGATGACCTTGCCGATCGCGCGCGACCTTGCTTCGTATGGAATCCGCGTCTGCACGATCGCGCCAGGGACCTTCGATACTCCCATGCTGGCGACGCTGCCGGAACCGGCCCGGAAGGCGCTGGGAGCGCAGGTTCCATTTCCGCCGCGGCTCGGACGTCCGACTGAATACGCGATGCTGGCGCGCCATATCGTTGAAAACGGGATGCTGAATGGTGAGACGATTCGTCTCGACGGCGCACTACGGATGGCCCCCCGCTAGAACGCCACTTTAAGCAAGGCAACCGCGAGGTCCAGTCGCGAGTCGCTAATGCTGCTGAGACCCGGATGAATTGGCTGGGATCGGGCCGGCGTCTGGTAATCCCGGCGCGGGCCCCTGCGGTAGTGCCTCAGGTGGCATGCCAGGCACACCGGGACGATCGGGTGCATCGGTCGAAATCATCTCGATCAGCATACCCTGATGATAGCTCGGACCACCGAGAACGAGCATGGCGTGGTTCATCAGCTTGAGGTCGGTGGTCATCTCCGGCCGCGGGCCCTGAAACAGCACCATTTCCATCGAGACCATGTTATCGAGAACCGATTTCGGTCCGATATGCAGGATTCGGCCGCCGGGCATTTCAAAGGTCACCATCCGGCCGCACACTGTCTCCTGCTCCTGATGCATCACCAGACGGTAGGTGGTGTACTCGAAAAGCTCCTTGAGGCGCACGCCGATTATCGACGAGCGGAGCTTCTGGTCCATGCCTTTGCCGGTATTGGTGGCGAGGATGGAATCGACGGTGATGCGGATGCGATGTGGACCATGATCTTGGGCCAGAGCATGCAAAGGCGCAGCGAACGCACAAATCACGAGGATCAGCACCAGGCCGGGGATGCGCCGTTCAATTATCACTGGCATTGCTGGCATAATCAGCGTGGCTGATCAGGCACCCAAATCACGGTGGTGTCGGATTTTGGCTCAGTCCATACGGCGACCGATGAGCTTTCGGCTTCAAGCCGGGAGATAATTGCTTCCGAATTTCCCGGCGTGTCTGGAGTTTCAGCTGTCGGCAAGACCTCGCCGCCGCTCGGCGCCGGAACGTTGGCGACGACCCGCGCAATTGCGGACTGCCGATCGGTGCTGGCGACATCCTGCGGCGTCGCTAGCACGGGCGCTACACTACGCGCGACTTGGCCTGAAACCTGCGCGAATGGAGCTCGTTTGAAATATGGCGTGAGGACAACTGCCGTAACCACGGCCACCGCCGCGGCCGCGAAACCAGTTGCGAGAGTCGCCCCAATGCCGTCGCTGAAGGAGGTCAGGTAGCGGTGAATGCGGACGCGCAATGGTATCGGCAGTTGCTCGATGCGGACCATCACGGCCGCGTTGAAACCAGCAAGGTCGGGCGTTGCAACGCCGCCGCGCAGCCCTACGGCCAAGGTGTGGTAATCCGTCAGTTCGCCCTCGCAATCGGTGCAGCCGACGACGTGACGGGCCACTTCCTGCATCTCATGGGGTTCAAGCTCGCCGTCCTCGAACGGTCCGAGCAGGAGCTTTATGTCGTCACAACGAGCCATCCGAAAATCAGCTCCTATCGAGGTCTTTGAGGACCTCGCGCATCCGCCCGCGCGCGTAATGCAACCGGCTCATTACGGTTCCACGAGGAACCTGCAGCACCTCGCTAATCTCATCGTAGGACAGCCCTTCCACTTCTCGCAGCAGTATCACGGCGCGATGTTCCGGCGTCAACTCTTTGAGTCCCTCGTTGATGCGTCTGTTGAGCTGGGCGCGCGCAGTCTCCTCAAAGGAGTCGCCGCGCGGACTCGGAAGGTGTTGGATTTCAGTTTCCGCGTCTTCGCCGCGCAACACTGTATGGCGTCCCTCGCGGCGGCGGAAGTCGATCGAGATATTGGCGGCGATCCGATAGAGCCAGGTCGAAAAGCTCGAACGTGATTCAAACTTGGCCAGATTCTCGTAGGCGCGAACGAAGGTTTCCTGTGCCAGCTCAACAGCATCATCCTGGTTATGCACAATCGCCTGTGCGACGCCGATCACGCGCCGCTGATAGCGCTCAACCAATGCGCCGAAAGCCTGAGAGTCACCATTCCTCGCCAACTCAAGCAGTTCGGTTTCGTCAGCGTCGGGGCGCAGTGCTCTACTCAACTAGTTTAGACGGAGGGGACGTGGAGAAATTCAAGCCGTTTCATATACCTATGGCCTGTGGTTTAAGCTCCGCCCAGTTGGGGCCGGCCTTGAGTTCCACCCGCAGCGGCACGCGCAGAACTGCGACACCCTCCATCTCCCGTCGTACCGCATCCCCCGCCGCCTCCAGGGCGTCATTATCTACTTCCAAAAGTAACTCGTCGTGCACTTGCAAGAGCATCTGAGCCGCCAGCTTCTGCTCTGTAATCGTTGAATGCAAGCGTACCATAGCTAACTTTATCAGATCAGCGGCACTTCCTTGAATGGGCGTATTGATCGCAATCCGCTCGGCCTGGGCTCGCGCGCCGCCCGGGCCGCCCCTCAATTCCGGCAGGTACCGGCGCCGTCCGTACATGGTCGTCACGTAGCCGCAGTCCCGAGCCTCCTCCAGCGTGCGATCCAGCCAGATACGCACGCCGGGCAAGCGCTCGAAGTAGCGTTTGATGTAATCCGCGGCGTCGGCAAATGAAATTCCAAGTTGCCCGGCGAGGCGTTGCGGTCCCATCCCATAGATGATGCCGAAATTGATCACCTTCGCCAGACGGCGTGCTTCGGCATCGACCTGATGTGTAGCAACGCCTAGCACCTCGCTCGCGGTGCGGGCGTGGATGTCATCACCGCTCGAAAACGCCTCGGTCAAGGTCGGATCGGCCGAAAGATGGGCCAGCACTCGCAGTTCAATTTGCGAATAATCGGCCGACAATATCAGGCAACCGGCGCGTGGCACGAAAGCCCGGCGAATTCGGCGGCCGGCCTCGCTCCGGGTCGGGATATTCTGCAAGTTCGGCTCGGTTGAACTGAGCCTGCCAGTCGCCGTGAGCGCCTGATGGAACTGCGTATGAATACGTCCATCGGCGGGGTCGATCAGCATCGGCAACGCGTCCGAATAAGTCGATTTCAGCTTCGCCAGGCCACGGTACTCGAGCAGTTTGGCGGGCAGCGGATGCAACTCGGCGAGCTTTTCCAGCGTGTCGGCATCGGTCGAGACGCCGCTCTTGGTTTTCTTGAGACCCTTGGGCGATAGTTTGAGTTCGCTAAAGAGGATGTCGCGCAACTGGATCGGCGAGTTAAGATTGAACGGATGCCCCGCAATTTCGAAGCATTCGCGCTCCAGACGCTCCAGTTCAGCGCCAAACTCAGAGGAAATCGCCGCGAGCGCGTTCGCATCGACGCCGATGCCCGCGGCTTCCATCTCGGCGAGGACGCGCGCTACCGGTATCTCGATATCGGCGAGCAGCCGCGCCAAGCCGTTTTCGGCGAGTATCGGGACCAGTGCAGCGCGGATCGACTCGGCCAGTGCCGGCTCGGAGCCCGTGTCCGGCGCATCGCTGCCGAGCGGCGCAAGATATTGATGATAGAGATCGCCCAGCGAGGGTTCAGTCTTGCCGGGATTGACTAGGAAACCGGCCAGCATGGTGTCGAAATCGACGCCATGCAAATCGATTTGATACCGGCGAAACTGGGCGAGATGAGTCTTGAGGTCGTGGCAGGTCTTCGGCGGAGTAGGTGCCGACAGCAATGCCGCGGCCTCTTCAAAGAGGTCCTGCCCAAGCGTGAAGGAATGCACATCGCTCTCGGATTTAAGATTGAGCCTGGTGGCGCCATCGCTGGCCGCGGCCAGATGAAGCGTGAGCCGGGGCGCACGCCCGAGGTTCGCGAGGACCTCAGACAGGTTATCGCGTTCGACGCGGATTTGCGGGTTTAAATTATTAGAACTGACTGGAAGCGCACGTTGAGCCGGCGTAAGTTCTGCGAGCATGGTGTTGAACTCGAGCTCGCGCATCAAGTCGGCGAGCGCTTTTTCATCGAAGCCCGGCCACATCAGATGGTCCGTTGCAAGTTGCAACGCAACCTCGGTGTCGATGCGCACGAGTTTGCGTGCTAGTTCGACGTCGCCCCGATGTTCCGCGATCAGCATACGGAGTTTCTTCGCGCCGCGGATGTTGGTTTCCTCAATGCGATCGAGGCCCGCGAACAACGCCTCGAGACTGCCGTAATGCTGGATTAACGCAGAGGCGGTCTTGGGGCCGACTCCCGGCAGTCCCTTGATGTTGTCGATCGCATCGCCCATCAGGGCCATGATGTCGATGACCGCCTCGGGATCGACGCCGAACTGCGCGCGCACCTCGCGAACGCCGACACGCTTGTCCGACATCGTATCCAGTAGCGTGATGTGTGGGCCGACGAGCTGTTTGAAGTCCTTGTCGCTGGTGACGATCACGGCGTCGAATTTTTCGCGCGCGGCGCGCACTGCCAGCGTGCCGATGACGTCGTCGGCCTCGAAGCCGTCGATCACCAGGCGGCGAATGCGCAACGCGTCGACGGCGCGATGGATAAAGGGGATCTGCATGCCAAGATCGGAAGGCATCACGGTGCGATTGGCCTTGTAGGATTCGAAGAGGTCGTCGCGGAAGGTCTTACCCGGCGGGTCGAATACAATTGCGACGTGGCTCGGGCGGCCGTCTTTCAGCAGCTTCAGCAGCATGCGGAGAAAGCCATAGGTCGCGTTGGTTGGCAATCCGCGTGAATTGTTGAGCGGCGGAATTGCGTGAAAGGCGCGGAACATATATCCCGAGCCGTCGACCAGGTAGAGCATGCTGCGGGCGTCCGCCATAGAGCCAGAGTAACGAAACGCGGACTTAAAGCAAAAGTCCCCGCTCCTTCATGGGGTTATATTGACAGTGCGGGCCTGCGCGGCTTAACTATTCGATTGCTTCACTCGCTCGAATTTAGGGCGTCCAGGGATCGTCATTAACGATTGAGCAACAGCAACGACGGGTTGAGCAACAACGGCGCGGTGGGCAACAACGGCGAAAGACCGGGCGCGGCGGCGCGCATCGGTCAGGCGGCAGCGGATGATAGAGGTCAAGAATCTAACCAAGGCTTACGGAAATTTCGTCGCGGTCAAGGGGATCTCGTTCAAGGCCGAACGCGGACAGATTCTCGGCTTTCTCGGCCCCAACGGCGCCGGCAAGACCACCACGATGCGCATTATTACGGGCTTCATGCCAGCGACTTCGGGGACCGTGGTGATCGATGGGCTCGACATCTTCACCAACTCGCTGGCGGCGCGGCGGCGGATCGGCTACCTGCCGGAGACTCCGCCGCTCTACAGCGACATGCGGGTCGAGACTTATCTGCGTTTCGTCGCGAAACTGCGCGGTGTAAAGCGATCTGCCGTGGATGAAGCGGTCGATCACGTGGTCAAGGTCTGCGGTTTGACCGAGATGGCGCACCGCATCTGCGGCCAGCTCTCGAAGGGCTACCGCCAGCGTGTCGGGGTGGCGCAGGCACTTATCCACGATCCGCCGGTGCTGGTCCTCGACGAGCCGACGATCGGACTCGATCCGCGACAGATCCACGAAATCCGCGAGCTGATTCGCGGACTCTCCGGCGAGCGCACGATCGTGCTGTCAACACATATCCTGCCCGAGGTCTCGCAGATCTGCGACAAGGTCGTGATTATCAATGACGGCCGCGTGGTCCTGGAGGAGCAGATCGCGGAGATTCCGGCGGGCACCTCGCTCGAAGAGGTGTTCCTGCACGCGATCGCACGCGAAGGCCACGTCGAAGGTGCCAGCTCCGAAGAGACGCTCGAAGAAGTCGGCGCTGGCCACAGCGAACCCTAAGCGATTCGAGACCCAAGCGACTCAAGTCGATAAATCATGCGCAACACATTTACTATTGCGGGCAAGGAGCTGCAGGGCTACTTCGTTCAGCCCGTGGCCTACGTCGTGCTGACGGTCTTTCTACTGCTAGGCGGATGGTTCTTCTTCGCGATGCTGCGGCAATTCGACGAGATGGTGCAGCTTATCCAGATGATGGGCCAATCTGATCAGCTCAAGCAGATGAACCTCAACACCCGCGTGATCGATCCGCTGCTGCACGATCTTTCGATTGTGCTGGTGATCGTAATGCCAGCGCTGACCATGCGGATATTCGCCGAAGAGAAGCGCACCGGGACCTACGAATTGCTGCTGACCGCGCCGGTACGAACCGGAGAAATCGTCGCGGGCAAGTTTCTCGCGGCGGCCTGCTTCACGCTGATCATGGTTGCGTTGGCGTGGGTTTTCCCGTTGATCCTGATGATCTTCGGCGACCCTGAGATCGGCGTCATGTTCGCGGGCTACCTGGGGCTGGCGCTGCTCGCGCTGTCGTTCGCGGCGGTGGGACTGTTCACCAGTTCGCTGACGCAAAACCAGATCGTCGCCGCGATCAGCTCGTTCGGCCTGTTGATCCTGCTCTACGTCATTTCGTGGCCCGCCGAGGCCGGCGGCGGCGTGGTCTCGTCGGTGCTCTCGTACCTGTCGCTGCCCGAGCATTTTTCAACCATGACGCGGGGTGTGATCGACACCAGTGACATCGTGTTTTTCCTGAGCGTGATCGTGCTGGCGCTGTTCCTGACGCAGCGCTCGGTCGAATCGGCACGCTGGCGCTAGGAGGCGGAGAGGGGATGAAGCGGACTTCGGCGCTCTCGGGCATCATCGGCATCATATTTCTGCTGTTCGCATTGCTCGGTTACATACTGACCGCTGGTGGCTTCGCGCGCCTGTTCTCGGGCGTCAACCTGCTGGCGGGAGCGATCGCGATCGCCGGATGGCTGGTCTCCAGCCGCGGCTCGATCGGCACGATGGCGGGGGCGCGCACGACGCGTTACGGCGCCAATGCGGCGGTATATACCCTTGCGTTTATCGGCGTGCTGATCGCCGTAAACTACCTCTCGGTCCGTTACCATCGCCAATACGATTTGACTGCGCAAAACGCCTTCAGCCTCTCCCCGCAATCGATCGAGGTAATCCGCGAGCTCAAGAAGCCGGTGAAACTCTATGGCTTCGTCGAGGCTGGCCGCAGTCCGGTGGCCGAGGCGTTATACCAGGAGTATGCCTATGAGTCGCCGCTGATCACTTATCAGTTGGTCGATCCGACCCGTCACCCGGAACTCGCCGAGCGATACAAGGTCTCGGTAATGAACACCACGCATATCCAGTACGGTGGCGAAGAGGGATCGGGCACCAACGTCTCCGATCTCACCGAGCAGGCGATGACCAATGGAATCCTGAAGGTCACCAGGACCTTGCAGAAGACCGTCTGCTTCCTGACCGGCGAAGGCGAAGCCGATCCCGACGAGGCCAACGATGCCACCGGGATGGGTCAATTGAAGGACGCGCTGCAGGGCGAAAGCTATAAAATCGACAAGGTCAACCTGGTCACCGAGGACAAGGTGCCCGAGGATTGCGCGGTGATGGTGGTGGCGGGGCCGACCCGTCCGTTGGTGCCGCACGTGATCGATGCGCTCAATGACTACCTGAAGGCGGGCGGACGCGCTCTCGTGACGCTGAGGCCGCCGCAGCCCGATAAGTCGGTGGATGAAGCCGCGCTGGTCAAACTGGTCAGCGATTGGGGCGTCAAGGCTGGCAATAATGTGGTCGTCGACCAGGTGGTGCGGCTCTATGCTGGACCGACGCTCGGACTCAATCCGGTCGTCACCAATTACATGCCGCATCCGATTACCGCGTCATTCGACAAGCAGACGGTCTTTCCGATGGTGCGCACGGTCGATCCGATAGACCCGGCGATACCCGGGCTCGAGGTGACGGCGCTTGCGCGCACCAGCGACACCTCGTGGGCCGAGACCGACCTGGCGGGCATTTTCAAGCGTCAGGAGGCGAAGTTTGACGGCAACGACGTCAAAGGTCCGGTGGTGGTGGCTGACGCGATCGATGCGAACCTCGACGTCCTGAAATACGGCAAGGGTGAGGCGCGGCTGGTCGTGCTCGGCGATACGGATATCGCCAACAATCAGTTCATCGGCAATTTCTTTAACCGCGATTTCGTCATGAATTGTATCGACTGGCTGGCCGGTGAATCGAACTCGATCACGATTCGGCCGCGCGAGCTGCGCGCCTCGCGATTCAATCTGACGGTCCAGGAGTTCGATGTAGTGTTCGTGCTTTCGGTGCTGCTGCTGCCGGAGCTGCTGCTGATTATCGGCTTTGCGGTGTGGTGGGAACGGCGCGATTGATCGCGCGGAAGCGGGCGGGGCGGCGAGATGCAACTGCGTAAGACGATTCTCGCGCTGGCGGTGCTGGCGATTATTGGCGGATTCGCTTTTTACATCAGCCGCCAGCCGCAAACGCAAAAAAGTTACAAGCTATTCAATCTGAAGCCTGCGGATATCGCGCGGATCGAGCTGCGCGGTCCGGGCCGCGACCTGGTCGTCGCGCGCACCGGTCCCAGTCTGTGGCGCATCGTCAAGCCGGTCAACGCCGCGGCCGACAATAGCGCAGTTGATGCGATCGCCAATGCGATCGCTAATCTCGAGGTCGTCGATACAGTCGATACGGCTGAGGAGAGTGTGGCTGACCTCGCGAATTATGGACTCGAGACTCCATCCACGACCGTCATCGTCACGACCAAAGACCAGCGGGTGTGGCCCGGCATTATGGTCGGAAGAGACACCCCCGTCGGCAGCAACTCCTATATCAAGACCACCGACAAACCGGACATCCTGCTGATCGGGTCGGGCTTCACGGCCGAGTCCGGCCGTACCTTGAATGATTTGCGATCGCATGTGCTGATCGACCTGACCGCCGACCAGATCAATCGGGTTGCGATTACCCATGCCGATGGCAGCGCGATCGAAATCGAGCGCAAGGGCGACTCCTGGAAGATCGTCAAGCCGCGTGAGTATCCTGCCGACACTGCCGCGGTGCAGCAATTGATCGATATGCTCGCAACCGCGCGAGTCACCGATTTCGTCGAGGAGAATCCGCAGGATCTGGAAAAATTCGGACTGGCGAAGCCTGCGTTAGAACTCGAAGTAGAGGGCGGCAAGGACCACGCGAAGCATTCGGTGGCGATCGGCTTCAAGCAGCCGGAGGCCAGCACGAACGCGGTTTATGCGCGTCCGGGCGAGGGCGATCGGCCCGTTCTGACGATAGCCGATTACATCGTCAAGGCGGCGGATAAAACCTTCGACGATTTGCGCGACAAGAGTGTGCTCGCGTTCGACGAGGCGAAGGTGGCGCGGATTACGCTGATCGGTGGACCGGTTTCGATCGTGCTGGAACGGGCGCCTGGCGACAAATGGAGCGTCATTGCGCAGGGCCGCACCGCGCCGGCTCAGCAGGAGGTCGCCACCAGCATGCTCGGTCAGCTCCACGACTTGAAGGGCACCAAAATAGTCGAGGATCCGATGACCGATCCGCAGCCGTTCGGGATGGTTCATCCCACCCTGACGGCGGCGCTCTACGACCAGAGTGGCACGGAAATCGGCAGCATCTTTGTCTCGCAAATCGAGGCGACCCAATCGAATCCGGCCACTGGGAAATCGGTAACACAGACTCTCGCTTACGCGACGTCGAGCGTGGACAAGGCGGTTTACGAGATTCCGCCCGCGCAGGCCGTGGACCTCGAGAACACGGCCAGCAAGCTCAAGGGCGATACTGAACTGAAGCCCGCGGTCCCGGGAAATCCGCTGCCCGCCGCCAGCCCCGCATCCCGGCCCCTGCCAGCATCGTCCTCCGCGACTCAGTAATCCAACCCTCCGCTCCTCCACTAAGCAGGGCAAAAGAGCAAGGAAGGGCGGTCGAGGAACGCAAAACCATTAGTTCAGGACACTGAAATCTCACGAGGTTTCAAGCGGCCCAACAGTCTTGACCTGACTCCTCGGACTGAGCAGCCCAACCGCCTTGACCTGACTCTTGGGACTGTTCGCGATGCTCGGGTGGTTGGCTAACTCTTGCTGGAATTGAGACCGCGGGCGATTCGAGAAACCTAACCCCCCGGCCCTTCGGCGATCACATGCGCCATCGCGGCCGCCACCGTATGCGTGATGCTCAGATGGAAGGCGGTGATGCCGCGATTGCGCGCGAACTCTGCGGCCTTGCCCGAGAGCTTGATCGCCGGCGCATGTCCACGCTGGCGTACGACTTCGATTTCGCCCCACCCGACGTTGCGATTCCATCCGGTGCCGAGCGCCTTCATAGTCGCTTCCTTCGCGGCAAAACGGCCGGCGTAGCTTTGGTAGCGTGGGCGTCCACGCGATTCGCAGTAGGCCACTTCACCCGGCGTGAAGACTCGGGCGCGAAAGCGCGCGCCGGTCAGCGGCCGGTTGATCGCGCGCTCGACGCGATCGACTTCAATCAAATCGATTCCGGTTCCGAGAATTTGCGCCATGACGGAATAGAGCAGAGTATTATTCCGCCGCCGATGCAATCTTTGTGCAATTTCGGCGCGCTTGCGGCGCCTGCTGCCCCGATTCTATTGTTCAGTTAAATTGATTGACGCGGTGGAGATCCAGATGGCGAAGCTCAATGTAACCGTGAATAAATCCCGCTGTATCGGCAGTGGCGATTGTGTCGAAACGGCACCCGGGGTTTTTCAATTGGACGGCGACGAGAAGTCGGAGGCCTACAATCCAGCCGGCGCGGCGGACAGCGTAATCGTGGCCGCAGCGCGCTCGTGTCCGGTCAAAGCGATCACCGTGGTCGAGGCAGACAGCGGCACCCAACTATTTCCGTTACCAAAGAAATAGTGGTCCCGGTGACCGCTGCCACCAAAAAAATCCGGCGGCGGCGTGCCGCCGGAGAAACGGCCGTCGAGCAGACGCGGGACGTCGCGCAGGTCGCTAGCCTCCTGTCGGCGGCGGGGATGTTCGCCATGGGCGTCGAGTCTCCTGGCGGATGCTACCTGGTGGCCTATATCGGCGATGAGGTAGCAGGCGTCGTCGGAATCGAATCCCGGGTTGACGCCGCGCTGATTCGATCGCTGATGGTGATGGAGCGGATGCGGCGGCGCGGCATCGGCGCCGCCCTAATCTCCGCGGCACGTACTGCGGCTCATACGCGTGGTGCGCGTACGCTCTACGCATTCGCATGCGGCGACGACTCGGCGAGCCATCTCGATCGCCCTGGCTCCGCACGTTATCTAAAGCGCTTCGGTTTTGTCCCGGCCATATCGGAAGAGATGCTTAAAGCGTTGACCGGGACCTTCACAGCCGATTACCTGCGTCAACATCCGGATGTTCTGGCGGGACTCCAAACACTGTCCCTCGACATCTCGACCGACGGCCTCATCCTGAGATAACCGCGCTTATATCGAGGCCGACTTCGGCAAATTCCTTCGCTATCGAATCCCAGCCGAAGGCGGCGGCGCGCGCAAACTTGCCGCGACGCACCGACATCACGAGGTAAATCGTGTCTGGGTAGTCGGGTTCGGCCGGATCGAACGAACACGCTTGTGCGCGGTCGGTCGCGGAAAAGTAAGCGTCGTGATCGGGATGCGAATGATAGACCGCCAACAGTTTGAGCTTGCGCCGATCGATTTCGTTGAGCACCGCCAGATGCTCCCTGGGGTCCATCAGGAAGGCGGTGCGCGCATCGCGAGGGAATGCCGCCGGGTTCTCAATGTGCTTCTGGTCTTGGATGTTGGCGATCGGACGGACCTCTTCCACGGCGCCTTCGCCGATGATGAAACCGCAACATTCGCAGGGGAACTCACGCTCAGCCTCTGCGACGATCATGTCCAGACTCGTGCGGGTGATGGTGGCGTTGCTCATGGCGCTTCCTTCCGGTCGTTATCAAACCGCGGCCGTCGCTGCAGTCTCACGGACGGCCCTTACAATAACAGTTGCAATAGCATTTGCAGCCGCGGTTGGCGCGACGAGCAATGCTTGCCGACCGCTATGCGGACGCTGTAGGAAGTAGCGCATGGAACGTACAACTATTCGGCTGGGTGGCGTCGCACTGAATTCGACTGTGATGAACGCGTCGGGACCGCATTCCGCGGAGAAGGGCGAAATCCTCGAGTTGAGCGCATGCCATAACGGCGCGATCGTGTTCAAGTCGTGCAATATCGCGGGGCTTGAGGCGCCGGACAATCTGAAGAACCGCGGGGTCGAGCACTTCGCCGCGATCGCGCGCGAACTCGACATGCGCGGCAAACCGATCATCGGCAGCGTCGTGGGCAATTCCGACGACGAGATCGTTAAGGTTGCGACTGCGCTCGATCGCGCTGGCGTGAAGATAATCGAACTCAACCTGGCTGACGATTACGTACAGAGTTCGGTCGCGCCGTTCGCGAACATGGAGCGGCTGAAAGCGATCGTCGGGCGGGTGCGCGGCGAGGTGCAAGCTGCGCTCGCGGTGAAGGTGCCGCCGAAGCTCGCAATGGATCCACGATCGGTTGCCGATCTCTTCAAGTCGCTACGGGTCGCGATCGCGGTATGCGCCAACGACCTGCCAAAAGACCTCGAAATTGACCTTGCGAGTGGAGTGGCCAAGGGTGCGGCGCGCGCGCTCTCGCAGGTGCATGCGTTTCATCAAGTAAGCGAGGGGCTGCTAGACGTCGTCGCGGTCGGTGGCATCAATGGCGGACGCGACGCCTATATCGCACATTTGACGGGCGCCAAGGCGGTGCAGGTCGGATCGGCGCTGATCAAGGAAGGGGCTGGCGCGCTCGGACGAATCGATCGGGAACTCGGCGGCTTGATCGCAGACAGTGGCAAGGCTTCGGTGACAGAGATTATCGGGCAAATCCGCTTCGCCGACTAATTCGCCGCCCTCGGATCTTTGGGGTCCCGGGGGTTCGCAAGGATAAGAATGGGGCTTTGCCAAGACTCGCGTCATGTCATGTCGGCGCTATAACGCTGTGCCGTATGCGAATGCGGCACACGATTCCGTCGGGATAGCTACTTGGGTGTTCAACTCGGCTTGCGGCCGCGTTAGTAGTTCTTCAGAGAACCAAGTTTCTTCGGCATTGATGGCGTTGCATGCAAGCTCAGCGTAGGGTGATCAGAAGGGTATTATGCGCAGGGGCGCGGGAGCAGCGTCGGCTATATTTCGTTTGTTATCCATGCAGTGTTCCATACATGTCGATGATGTTTTTGGACTTTGCAGCGGCTCTTGCGAATAGCAGTAGAATTAAAATGGAAACGGGTTCTGCCGGTAATTGGAGTGTGAAAGTATTTGCAGCGTTGCTGTTTGCAACTCTGGTGACGGGTTGTTACGGCGGTGGTTGGGGAGGAGGTCCGGGCTATTACCCCGACTACGGAACTGGCTACGGTAATACCTATTACTCGAACAACGTCTACCGGGGCTACGGCCGGACTGCGGATCCCGGCCTATTTGGTGGCTATCCTCCGGCTCACGAGGCTTGGGACGCGAGTACGCGCGGCCGGACCAGCTATGGTGGTGGCGGACATGTCGGTGACAGCGAACATCACGGCGGCGGAAACCAAGGACATGGTGGTGGCGGCGGAGAACATGGCGGCGGCCATGGTGGTGGAGGTGGTGGCCACGGCGGAGGCGGCGGCCACGGTAGTGGAGGCGGCGACCACGGCCACTAAGCGCTGACGGCGGAAAAAGAATGTTTCGAGCAATAGAGAATAAGCGAAGAACTGTGACCGGCCGGCTATTTCTGTGGATTGGGTGGATTACCCTCGTATTCGGGTTTAGCAGCGCTTCAGCAGCTTTGGCACAGGAGCCTGGCCAGAAGACCTTCAATTCGGTCACGGAGGCCACCGACGCTTTCGCCGCCGCGGCGGGGAATCACGATGAAGCGGCGATGCTGGCGATTCTGGGCCCGTCCGGCCGGGGTCTGGTTTCGTCGGGCGATGCGGTGGCCGATCACAACAAGCAGAATACCTTTGCGGCCAATTATCATGCGTTGCATCAGTATGCGACTGCTGCTGATGGTCGGACCTTCCTGTACATAGGGCCTGAGAACTGGCCTACTCCGATACCGCTCAAGAAAAATGGATCTCAATGGTACTTCGACACGGATTACGGCAAGCAGGAGATTCTATATCGGCGGATTGGCTCCGACGAACTGAACGTAATCAAGGTCTGCACCGCAATCGTTGATGCGCAGCGAGACTACTACAATACGCTGCCCGACGGCACGACAGTGCATCGATATGCGCAAAGGTTTCGGAGCACTCCTGGAACGCAGGACGGCTTGTACTGGGAGGTTAAGCCTGGCGCGCAGCCGCCGGAGAGTCCCCTCGGCCCATTAGTAGTTGAAGCGGCTTTGGAAGGCTATCAGCATCACGCCCCCGGTCAACCGCATCCCTTTCACGGCTACGTTTACCGGCTGCTAACCAGTCAAGGAGCTAATGCACCGGGTGGGGCACGAAACTATATCGTCGATGGCAAGATGACTGGAGGATTCGCGCTGGTCGCCTATCCGGTTAGCTATCGCGATTCTGGAGTAATGACCTTCGTCGTCAATCAGGACGGTCAGGTCTATCAAAAGGACCTGGGTCCCGACACCGCCCAGATAGCCAGCGAGATGGTATCATACGATCCGGATGCGACGTGGCAACCAGCAAACAAAGCGACGGTTACCGCAGAGACTAAATAATCCTGGCCCGCATTGGTGCTGCATAGCGCGGTACAGGGTGCGACCGAGGGAACTTTCGCTATCGCGCTGGAGGATACGGGACACGATAGCGACCAGTGTTCTACAGCGGCGCGCACCGCCATCGCTATGAAAATCGCAACGGTGGATGCGTAAGATCCGGCAAGCGAGGAGCAGGTGCGGCGCGAAAGCGCCCACCTGCTTCCTCATCGCAATAGCTACTTCGTGGCGAAGGCGAAGTGTTCCTCCATTCGGGCCCGAACCTCGCTCAGATGGTTGCAGTATTGGAAGAAGCCGCCGTTGTAGTTACCATCCTGGCGGCGCTGGAACTCGCCCTCGAAGTTGTAATAGCCCGGCGTACAGTCCTGATTACGACTGGTCTTGCCGCGGTGCTCGATGACCTCCTGCACCCACCATTCCTCGGCTTGCATGGTCGCGTCGAGGGACTCCAAGTTATGGCGACGCGCATAATCGATGCACGCAGCGATATGATCGCCTTGGGCCTGCAGCATATCGGTTAAATTAAACTGGAATGAGGCCTGATAGCCACCCATAATAAAGAGGTTGGGATAGCCCCGCGAGTGGATCCCTAATAGGGTACGGATGCCTTCCTGATACTTGTCGTTGAGCTCGAGGCCATTCTGCCCTTTGATCTGATTGTAGATGCCGGTCTTCTGCACCTCAAAGCCAGTAGCATAGATGAGGACGTCAAGTTCGTACTGTTTGCCTTCGAACACAGGACCCTTTGCGGTGATTTCGGTGATACCCTTGCCGTGAGTATCGACTAGATGGACGTTGGGGCGGTTGAAGGTAGGCAGGTAGTCGTTGTGGAAGCACGGGCGCTTGCACATGAGCATGTACCACGGCTTGAGCGCCTCGGCAGTGGCCTTATCTTTGACGACCTGATCGATGCGCTGATGGATCTTCATCATCGCCTCGATGTTCGCGTTCTCCTGCCGTTGGATCTTCTCCTCATGAGACATCCCGGCTTGCTTGATCTTCTGGGCGTCGGTGAGTTGCGGTTCCATCCGCGCGAGCGCACGCCGCTTAGCCTGCCATCCACGTTGCAGTCTCCGCGCCCAATTAGGATCAGTCGGCCAGTCGTCACGGATATCGATTGAAGAAGGAGTGCGTTGGAATACGTATAGCTCCTTAGCCGCCGCACCTAGTCCGGGAATTGCCTGGACCGCAGTCGCCCCGGTGCCGATGATACCGACAACTTTGTCTTCCAGTCCCGATAGGTCCGGCTTGGTATAGGCGTAGTCCCAGCGCGAGGTGTGAAAGGAGTGGCCGTTGAAGGATTCGAAGCCTTTGATCTTGGAGAGCTTGGGCTTGGAGAGGGTGCCGTTAGCGCATATTACAAAGCGCGCCTTCATCCGGTCGCCGCGGTCGGTAGCGATATGCCACATCCGTTCGGCTTCATTCCATATCGTTGAAGTGACGGTGGTCTGGAAAGTCGCTAGCTCATAGAGGTTGTACTTTTTGGCGATAGCCTGGCAGTGGGCGAAAATCTCGGGACCCTTGGCGTAGTGGTCCTTAGGTACGTAGTCCAACTCGTCGAGTAGGGGCAGATAGTCATAGGCGACGACGTCGCACGCGGCTCCGGGGTAGCGGTTCCAATACCAGGTACCGCCGACGTCCGCGCCACGCTCCACGATACGGATGCCTTCGACGCCAACCTCGCGCAACCGCGCGGAAGTCAGAAGCGCCGAGAATCCTCCGCCGATGAAGAGGCATTCGACAGTATCGTTGATGGGCTCGCGAGGTGTGATTTCGCCGCCATACGGGTCGACTTCGTACCTCCACAGGTCGCCAGTCAGGTCCGAAATATATTGCGCGGTGCCGTTCGGCCGGTAGTTCAACCTCAGGTCGCGTTCCTCGGCGAACTTTTGCTTGACGTTATCGTAGAACTCCTGCGACCGCGTGGGCCGCGCGGTGAGGCCAATGGGTTTATCCAGCGTCTCTGCCATTTCCGTTTTCTCCGTGCGTAGAGGTCATTGCGTTGCTGTGATCCAGCTTTGGTCAATGCCGCCGAACCGGTCCATACGGCAGCTTGCCACGAGATGGGTGTGATTTTCCAGTGCAAGTGTAGGGCAGATTCGCTTCGCCGCTCGAGCCCGGCGTGCCGCGCGAAGGATCCCGAGCGATCGCTTCGCTCCCTCTCTACCGCGCTTAGCGCCGGCATGTCCCTCGCAGGGGGGTCCAGCGGGGCGTACTTGCTACGGTTCTCGAGGCTCTGGTAACCTCGACCGGTTGCTCCGGCGGTGCGCGCGCCGCCCTAGCCGCTCACGAGTCCCCGTCGTCTAGCTCGGCCTAGGACACCGGCCTTTCACGTCGGTAACACGGGTTCAAATCCCGTCGGGGAC
>Ga0182024_10001722_pt1 | contig 55569 bp, 52 predicted proteins | sample P32metaG_FD_120480 | JGI IMG/M metagenome (GOLD analysis project Ga0182024, IMG submission 120480) | Permafrost microbial communities from Stordalen Mire, Sweden - P3-2 metaG (Illumina Assembly) | ecosystem: Environmental > Terrestrial > Soil > Wetlands > Permafrost | place: Sweden: Stordalen...
AACATATTTGCTCCATCGAAGTGTTGTTAACTATAAACGTTGCAAGTCATTGACGTGCCCGTTCATCTTATCACGCCGAGGCGTTAGCGCACCATTGACGCCACATCCATCGAAAAGCCGCTTCCACGTCTTTGGCGAATTGCTTCGCATTCATCAACGGCGATTCCTGCATTTGCTTGCGAAGCGTTGCTCGCAGCGATGATCGGCGCGCCGCGTCATTCGCGATGCGTACGGCGACATCGACGTATTCCTGCTTGTTGGCCGCGATAAACTCTTGTAAACCGATGTTCGAAAGAATGCTGACGCCCCCGCGGGAGACCGCCGATTGCCCAGCCAGCGTGACAACCGGAACGCCCATAAAGAGCGCATCGCAGGTGGTCGTCCCGCCGGGATAGGGGAACGGATCGAGGGCGATGTCGAGCTCATTGTAAAGCGCGAAGTAACGAGCGGCATCGGTACGCAGCTCAAACCGTGCCCGGCTTTCATCCAGTCCCAACCCGCGCAGCAGTTCCTGACGATGCGATCCCTCGCGGGCGTGCAGAATTAGCCGCGAATCGGGCAATCGTGCAAAGATTTCTTTCCACACCGCGACAACGGATGGATTTACTTTCCAGAAGTTATTGAGAGAGCCGAACGTGATCGGCCCATTCACCGGCGTCGTTCGCGGCGCCAGCGCCGTCGCTTCGGGCAAGGCTTCATAGCACCAATAGCTATGCGGCAGACGAACGGATTTCTCGACGTAGAACTCATCGTGCTGACCGGGCGGATCGAGATACACATCGGTCAGGCGATAATCCATAGCGCTCAGTCCCGTCGTGCCGGCGTACGCAAGATAAGTGACCTGCACCGGCGCGGGCTTTGGCGCGAAGATCATCAGGCGGTTGTCTTTGGTATGCATCGCGAGATCGACCAGAATGTCGATCCGATCGGCGCGAACTTGAGCGATCACCTGCTCGTCGGCAAGCCCCAGCGTCGTTCGCCAGTGATGCGCGTGCTTTTGTAAAACTTCCGTCACCACATCATGCCGACGGCCTTCCGAATAGCAGAATATTTCCAGCTGGCTTGCATCGTGATTCACAAAGAGCTGCTGAAGGAACCGGCCGACCGGGTGCTGATTGAAATCTCCGGAAACGTAGCCAATGCGAATGCGGCGATTGGGTTCTTTTGTATTTGGATACGGCCGTGGAACGCCGTAGAACGGGACGGCATATTGCTGATCCCACTTGCGATGTTCGTCACGAATCCTGACCGGATCGAAATCCGGATGCGCATTGATCGCGAACATCAGATTGCCCGCCGCCAGCGCGCTGGGCTGACGCGCTAACATGGATTGAAACTGTTTCACCGCGTCGGCGATGCGTCCTGATTCACGCAGCGCGTTGCCATAGTTATTGCACACGACTTCCAGATCCGGCGCCATCTCGACGGCTCTGCGATACGTCTCCAGCGCCTCATCCTGCCGGCCAAGGTCTTCATAGGCCATGGCCAGATTATTCAAAGCGCCCGGATAATTGGGCTGGAGTTCGAGTGCCTTCCTGAGCGCTTCAATCACTTCGATGGTGCGCTGCTGATAGTGCAAGGCAACCGCCAGATTGTTGTAAGCCTCGGCGTATCGGGGGTTGAGTGCGATCGCCTGGTTATATGCTTCGATGGCGCTCGTGGAGTCACCCTTCTCGACCAGCAGCAGACCCAGATTGACGAAGGCATCGGCATACTTCGGATCCAGCCGCACGGCCAGGCGGTAGGCTTCGATCGCGTCGTCAAGCTGGCGCGCCGCACGATACGCCGTGCCAAGTCCGAATGCGCCGCGGGAGAAGCCGGGACTCACATCCAGCGAGGCCTTAAATCCTTTGATCGCATCGGGAATGTGACCCATCTCCAGCAATGTGGCGGCGACGCCGGCATGCGCTTCGGGAATATCGGGGCGAAGTTCGACAAAACGCAAATACGCCTGCAAGGCTTCCTGATAGCGCTTGGCCCGCCGGAGCAGATTCCCAAGATTGTTGTACCCTTCTGCGAAGGTCGGCTCGATTTCCATTGCCCGATTTATCGCGGCAATCGCGGCATCAACATCTCCTTTATCAGACAATGCATTGGCCAGGTTGTTGAGGATTCCTGAGGAATTCGGGTCGATTTTCAGGGCCCTTTGCCCGACTTCGATCGCGTCATCAGTCCGTCCCAGGCTCATCAGCGCATTGGCAAGATTCGCATGCGTCTCGATCGAATCGGGCGTGATCGCCAATGCCTGACCAAACGCGGCAACGGCTTCATCCAGGCGTCCGGCTTGCGCCAACACTGAACCCAGATTGCCATAGTTATGTGAATTGCCAGGCTGCAACGAAATCGCTTGTCGAAGCAGGTTGGCCGATTGCTCGGCATGCCCGGTAATGAAGGCAATCCGGGCCAGAAGTTGAATGGCTGTGACGTTACGCGCATCGCGCGCGAGGATTTGCCGACAGAGGGACTCCGATTCAACCAATCGGCCGGCTTGCAGTTCGTTTTGCGCGACTTCCAGCGCCTGCTGAAGGGTAAGTTCTGGCATCAATGCCCAATGAAAAACGCCGAGTTTATGATCGCTGCCGCCGTGTGACGGCAATCATAAACTCGGCGTTGCAAATACGATACTGAAGCGGAATCAGTTCTCCTTGGCGCCGTGCCGGACTTTCCGCAGCAAACCGAAGCCGGTGATGCCGGCCAGGCCGATAAAGCCACTCCAGACTGCCGGAGGCAGCGGCACCGCAGTGCTTCCACTTCCTGTGCTGGCGGTCACGGAAACGTTATCCAGCAAATCGCCGGCGCCCGGATCGGCCAAATTCACCGGTGTGAATGACAGCACCGAGTTCGAACCCGTTGCGACAAACGTCCCCGTGAACTTTTCAAAGTTCACCGCGCCAGTATCGGCCGCCGAAAATGTCGTACTTGCGTTACCGGTCAGACCAACGCTGACGGTATTCGTTCCGGTTCCCGGTCGGGCTGAAAGATAAAAAGAATAGTCGTATGTCGTCCCAGCAATCGTCGCAAGCGTTTGGGAATAGGTTGACGGCGATTCAACGCCGAGCTCAACATATTGGTTTCCGAACGCCGTCCCTTGCCCGGCGCCGAGCGCGCCGTTGGTTTGAATTTCGATGCCGGCGCTGCCGGTCCACCCGGGAATCCCTGCCGTGAACTGCTGAAATGATCCACTTACAACGGGCGATTCAAAACTGCCGTTGGTGACCAGTTCCGTGACCCCCGCAAAAGCACCCACTGACGAGAACAGAATTCCACCCACTGCACCCATCACCGACTTCCCGAACCACATAAAAACTCCTTCAGAAACCCTCCATGCAACTGCCAACCGCTTTCTTCCCTGAGCGGCTAATAACTTGTAGCCTCCGTTTGAATCGGCGTCTATGGGAATTCGCTAAAGCCAAAATTATTGGGGTAAACACTTGTATTAAATATATTTATATTCTTTCTAGGGCCGCACATCCTCAGGTTTGGAAAATACAAAAAAGTGCTGCTGCGGCAGGTCATCAATGGTTTTCACATGCTGCAAACCGACGGCGTTCATCTCCAGGATTACCTGCTTCTGACTCATTTTATGGTGCGGCTTAATCGCCACTTGTGGATCTTCAGCGCGATATTCCAAGTCGATGACGTGCCCGCCGGGCCTTAGCGCGCGGACTATCGCCTGCATCATCTCGCGCGGATGGTCGAACTCGTGATATGCATCAACCATGAGCACCACATCCACAGAATTCTCGGGCAGCTTCGTGTCTTCCGTCGTCCCTAGAACCGGCGTCACATTGGGAACTTTATTTTCGCGAATCGCCGCGCGAAGATCACCGATCATCTGCGGATCGATGTCTTCGGCCAACACTTTGCCCTGCGGCACGCGCTTGGCGATTCGAAAACTGAAGTAGCCCGTTCCGGCGCCGATGTCGGCCACGACGTCCGTCGGCTTCAGGCCGATCAGATCGATCGCCTTATTCGGCGCTTCCTCTGCTTCGCGGCCCGGCCTCTCCAGCCAATCGGCGCCGTCGTGGCTCATCACACGGGCGATTTCACGCCCCATATAAACCTTGCCGATGCCGTCGGAGCTGGGGCGCGTGGCGCTGTAAATCGCCCCCGGCTGATCATCGCCCCGCGCAATCCCCGCCTGAAAAGCGGCCAAAAACAGAGAAATGACCAAAAAAGTTTTCCTGCTCATCGCAAATCCTCCGGTGGGCAGGCTCACGGAGTAAGCCTGAATGTTCCGATAATAACGCCAGAGCTGATGGAGGCGAGCGTGCGCGAATGGACTGAACTGGCTGAGGTGCTGAAGAAAGTGCGTTCGGCCGAGCAGAAATTCCTGGGCTGCTGGGCTGCGGAAGAAGCGCTAATTCGCCGGGGGATTGACCGCATTGCGGCCGATATTACCAAAGGCAGTTGCAACCCAGCCGATCTGGCTGACGACCGTTTTGGCGGCGACTATCTGACATAAAGCCATGGGTACCATTACTTCCAGCGTCGGACTGATCAGCGGTATCAACACCGGTCAGATCATTGACGAACTGATGAGCCTGAATTCGCAGCCCGTCGCACTGCTCCAAACGCGGATTGCATCTACCAACTCACAGATGCAGGCGTACGCGGACATGGAGACGCAGCTCTCCAGCCTGCAGTCGATCGGCATGTCCCTGGAACTGCCGTCCACATTCCAGACATCCACCGCGACCAGCAGCGATCCGACGACACTCACCGCGACGACAACCACCGGGGCTACCCAAGGCTCATATCAATTTCAGGTCGCGCAGCTCGTCAGCGCGCAACAGAGCGTCAGCTCCGGCTACACCAGCGCCGATGCTCCGCTCCAAGCGGGCACACTGTCATTTGAATTAGGCGGTGGAGCGCTCAGCACGCAGACGACCCTCGCACAGCTCAACGGCGGCGCGGGCGTTTCGCCGGGCCAGTTCCGCATCACCGACGCCAGTGGCAAAAGCGACGTCATCAACACCAGTTCAGATATCACGCTTGACGACGTCGTCGGCCAGATCAACACATCCCTGAATGTGAGCGTAAAAGCATCGATAAAGGACAACCAGCTCGTGCTGACCGACACCAGCGGCGGTACGGGATCGCTGACTGTTCAGGATATGAACGGCGGCACCACCGCCCAGAACCTGGGAATCGTCGGCACCGCCACCGCCGGCACGCTTACCGGTTCGCCCATCAACTACTTGTCGAGCAATACTGCGCTGGCCGCTCTCAATGATGGTCGCGGGATTCAGACTCGTACCAGCGGCAGCAGCGATTTCAACGTGACGCTCGCCGACGGAAGCGTTGTCGGTGTCGATCTCAGCGGCGCGCAGACCGTCGGCGACGTCATCGCCGACATCAACAAGGCCAGCCCTGGCAAACTCAAAGCGTCGATTCCAACCGGGTCGGCAGGAATTCAGCTTTCGGACCTAACCACCGGCAGCAGCAGCTTCGGTGTCGCGAACGTCAACGGCTCAACTGCCGCCAGCGATCTCGGAATCGCCACTACCGGCTCCGGCGGAACGATCAATGGAAAGCCGGTCCTCGCCGGGATCGATTCGGTGCTCGTAAGCTCTTTAAATGGCGGTTCGGGAATTTCCCTGGGGACCATCGCTGTCACCGATCGTACGGGAAAATCGGCCAACATCGATCTATCGGGTGCGACGAGCGTTCAAGACATTCTAAACACGATCAATAGCAGCGGGCTGTCGGTCAATGCGGCGCTGGACTCAGCCGGAAACGGCATTCAATTGACAGACACCAGCGGCGCTAGCGGAAACCTTGTCATCGGCGACGTGGGTAGCGGCACCACCGCGAAAAGCCTCGGCATCAACGGAACTTTTGATGCAACGCAAACGACCGTCGACGGCGGCGATCTGCATCTCCAGTACGTGTCATCCAACACGCAACTGAGCGATTTCAATGGCGGCAAGGGCGTGGCCCTGGGAACATTCACGATCCAGAATTCCGCCGGAACCGCGACGACAATCGACCTCACTCAGGGAACATTCAACACAATCGGCGACGTGTTGAACGCGATCAACGGCGCTCATGCCGGGGTTACCGCGTCGATCAACAAAACCGGCAACGGAGTTCTGCTGACCGACACCGCCGGCGGCGCGGGCAAGCTCGCCGTTAGCGAAGGAAACTCCACAACCGCGTCCGATCTGAATCTCGTTGGCACCGCCACCGGGACCACCATTGATGGATCGCTGGAGCGCTCCATCGCGATTACCGCCGGCGAGACGCTCAATGACGTCGTCAACAAGATCAATACCGGAAACTACGGCGTCGGCGCGAGCGTCATCAATGATGGCTCGTCACAAGCGCCCTTCCGCTTGTCGATCACGTCTTTGAACGCCGGCAAGGATGGGCAGGTGCTCATCGGAACGGGGACCACCGGGCTATCCGTTCGGACGTTGGTTCAGGCGCAGGACGCGGCGGTGTTTGTCGGCGGATCGGGCTCGAGCCAGCCGCTGCTCGTCACCAGCAATAAGAATCAACTCACCAACATCATCCCCGGCGTAAGCGTGTCGCTGCTGTCAGCCAGCAACACACCCGTCTCACTGAGCATCACGCGCGATCCGACCAACATTACCACCCAGCTGCAAAACTATGTCGATGGGTTTAACTCGTTGGCCGACAAGCTCGCCACTTACACCCAGTTCGATTCGACGACGAATACCGGCGCAATTTTGCTGGGTGACGCGACCGCGCAGCAGATTCAGACGCAGATGTACGCGCTGTTCGGCGCGTCGGTGAAGACTGCGGGCAGCCTGCACACGGCGGCTGACGCCGGCATCACCATCACCACCAACGGCCAATTGGCGTTCGATCCAACGGTGTTCCAGAACGCTTTCAATGCCGACCCCGATAACGTAACCAAACTATTTACCGATGCGACATCCGGCCTCGGCACTGTCATCGACAACAGCATGACATCGCTGGTCGACCCCATCAGCGGCACACTCGCCCAGGAAAACACGGTTCTGACCAATCAGAATCAGGGCTTCCAGGATCAAATCACACAGCTCGACGCGGTGCTGGCCGACAAGCGAAACAATCTGGAAGAACAGTTTGCCAATATGGAAACGGTGCTCGCGGGCCTGCAGAGCCAGCAATCGGCGCTCGGGTCGATCACGACGATCACCGCGCCGACTACGACCAAGAGCACGAGTAGCAGTTCGGCGTAGCGTAAACGCTCGGCAAGATCTGCGCGGCACGCGCACAATTCTGCACGCGGCTTAACGATCTCAAGCTGCCGTGCCGATGATTCATGGGCGTCGTCACGAATCCCAGTCGCTGAGAGTCAACCATGAATCCGCAAGGCGCACAAAGCTACCTTCGAACGCAGATCTTCACCGCCAGCCCTGAACAGTTGCAAATGATGCTGTATGACGGGGCGATTCGCTTTGCCGAGCAGGCCCGCCCCGCGCTGGCAGCACGGCAGTGGGAAACAAGCTATACAACAATTTCCAAGGCCCAGAAGATCATCAACGAACTGATGGGCAATCTAAGGCGCGACATCGCTCCCGAACTCTGCGACCGCCTGGCCTCGCTCTACAACTACGTCCATCGCATGCTGGTGGATGCCAACACGAAACACCGGATCGAATCTCTTGATGAGGCCATCAAAATCCTGAAATACCAGCGGGAAACCTGGAAAATGCTGCTCGGCCAGCTCGGTCGCCAGAAAGCCGCCGAGGCCGCGCGAAAGCTTGACGTCCCCGCTCCCAGCGCACGCATGGAAGCATCGATCAGCATGCATGGATAAGTCGGCAGCCGATGCAACCGAATGCAACGATTTGCACGGTTTTCGGTATCCTTGCAATGCAATAAATTACCCAATCTAACATTCTTCGTGCATTGAAGGCCTACTGCCTCTGTCCGCTCCCCGCCGACACCAATGAGGCGCACCTGAAAAATGTCCGATTTTGTCCGATTTGTCCGATTTATCACATTATTGCTATCTAGCAGCCCCATCTTGCAGAGAATCCCATCGAGCGCGCAAAGACAGGTCCTGTCACGAAATAGAGTCGCCGAGTGCTTTTCTCCTCTGCGTGCTCTGCGCCTTCGCGTGAGCATCATCTTCCGATTTGGAAGCGATATGCGACGCCTGCGTCTGACCTTCGATGCCCGATGCGCCCGCGCGGTCGATCGCCAAACCACCCCGGACAAAAGCGCTACGCCGACCCGGTTTTTCGTTGATCGAGTTGCTGGTGGTGATCGCCATCATTGCCGTTCTTCTGGCGATTCTGTTCACCGCCGTCCACGCGGCGATCAAAGCCGTGCGCGCGTTCAAAACTGGCTGAGGCGACGCGCTCAACATTCGATTCGTGGAATCATGTGGGGCCGATGGTTGCGACAGCAGGGCTCGTTACGTACTCGCCGCATGGTGAAGGTCGCGATCGGGACTTGCCTGCGTGGTGCGGCGTGATTGGTCGCTTCGGCCGAGCACATCTTCTGCGAAGGATGGGAGCCGGCCTCTGCCTCATCAGCGTGTTCTATGAATTGGGCATCAGTGCGACGTCCGATTCAATGATTGCTTGAATGTGGAACCACCGCACATAAGCGAGACCTCATCCCAATCGCAGCGGGAGCGAAAGCGTCGCGGGTGGTTCATCAAGATATCCTTCCGATATGCCTAACACCTTTTCGATCACCCGCGCCGACAGATGCGTGCGACGCACTAGCTCCTCGTTATATAGAATTCCGTTGTCGAGAAGAAGGTCCAATGTTCGCTTCAATAAACGCGGTTCTTCTGGTTCAAGCGAGTCATCTAGCGGCTCGCGTCGTCTCCACCCATTTCGCGACATTTGGATGAACAGCAGTCGCTTTCGGTCTTCGTCAATTGATTCCAAATCAAACAGACGGCAGATCATCGAACTGATCGACATCTGCCATCGAGATTTCAGATGCAGTAAAGTCTGTATGGTCGGCGAATAGACTTCAGAAGGAAAGCTGGTGGCAGGCATCATAAACGCGCCTGCAAATCGATTGGCTTGTTGCTCCATTAGACGATGCAAATCCGATTTACGCTTGACGCGATCGGGCGTGTTTCGATGCATTACGGCGTGGCCAAGCTCGTGTGCCACATCGTACCGCGATCGCACCGCAGATTGTTTATCTGTTCCAAGGAAGATATAGCATCTCCACGAATCGTCCGCGTCCCAATTGGAATAAGCATCAAGTTTTTCGTCGTCGAGGTCGCTCCGAACGACAACGCATCCGTTGTTTTCTGCCAGCCACACCACATTGCTAATCGGACCATCGCCCAAATTCCAAAATTGCCGAGTCTGCACGGCAAAATTTTCTACGTCATCATTGGAGATCATCACCGGATCTGCGGGTGGATTGAGGTTTGGAATTCTTGGCATTGGAAACTCCACGTGGTCTACCAATACCGATATTACGTCACGGAACCATTCATATCTCCGTTCGTGGGCGTGGCGAATTCTCTGTGTCGCCGCCGACCGCGATCGCCAGAATAAGGACGGTGCTGGCCTTTCCAGCCGAGGCGTCGTAAAGAAATGTGATGGAAGGTTCAAAATGCCGCTAATGCGTGACATAACTTGTGGACTAGGAGACTGGTCATTGCTCTCATACTGAGATACCGATGCGCTAGAAAGCCCAAGTAATTCGGCGAGCATTACTTGGCTGAGAGCGCGCGCTTCCCGAGCCTCCCGCAATCGGGCACCTTGAAACGACGGAGTGTTTAATCGCATTAGTTTCCGACCTGTCCGGGTCGCCTGAGCTTGGGCAATCCCTCTTCCTTGATTTTCTCTTCCTTGGCAACTGGGAGCGCCATCCAGTTCATTGACGCCTTCAGCAACCAAGTCTCATCCATGAGTTCCGGAAACAGTGCATACAGTTTCAAATGATCCGCAGCATATTTTTCTTCACCATCAGGAAATCGCACCTCGAGGCAATAGGGAGCATCGCCCTTACTGCTCGCCTTGGAATGAAAAAGAACTGCATAGTAGGTGCTTCGATTCCTCTTTCGCTTTGCGTCTTCTTCAGCCTGCAATTCCGGGAACAACCAGTTGGTATTTGACCTTGTCAATAACTTACCGTAATCACAGACAGGAACCAGAGTTTGCGGATCGGAATCGTGCGCCAATAACATGCGGAGGTTTCCCGCTCCGACCTCGATATGTGTGCCCCCGCCGGAGGGGTTGTCGCAAAGTTCGATGTCTACACCCGGCATCTTACCCTTAAGGCCAATGAGATCGGCATCGATCTGAATCCACCGGAGAACGCCACTGCGGCTGCGGCCGACATCACCCCATCGCTCAGCGCCAATTCCAGGGGCGCGAACGTGTGCCCACGCCACAATTGCGCCAATGGTTCTCATGCCGTTAGTCGTCATCGAATCGAGGAACTGCGAATGAAGGCGTTGCGGATCAAATGGATCAATCTTCATATGAACACTCTTTACTGATGCACACAAGCGTTTTCAGTAATGCGCAATTGTGTCGTAAAAATTTCAGTTTTCAAGAGGGTGCGACGTTCTAATTTCTGTATTATGTTACCAATGCCAGTTGCGAGCTCCATCAATCCGTCAGATCGAATCGCTCGGCTATGCTCGGGCTTCAAAATGCTCGAACTTTCAATAGCCAGGCGCTTGTGAAGCTGGCCTTCGGCGATTTGACAGGATCGCTCGCCGATTTCGACAGGGCGATCGCGAGTAGCCCAACGAGCGCCCAACTGGCGGCAATCATGAGCAATCGCAACGCGCTACTCAGGAAGCTGGAGAAATATTAAACAATTAAGAACTGATAGAAGCTGAACAGGTGACAACCACTTTTTGCCGCGTAGGGTCTTTGTTACTTCGGCTCGACCCATGTCGCGTCGCCGGTGCTCCAGACTTCTTTCTTCCAGATCGTCACCTGTTGTTTCAGCGTATCGATAATCCAGCGACATGCTTCGAATGCATCAGCGCGGTGCGGCGTTGAAACGGCGATGATCACCGACGGCTCCCCCACGCCAACCGGCCCGGTGCGATGCAGGATCGCCAGTCGCTTTATCGGCCAGCGCTGTCGAGCTTCGGCGGCAAGCTCGCGCATCTGCCGCAGCGCCATCTCCGCATACGCGTCATAATCCAGCCGAATAAGATCGCGACCATCGGCGTGCGTCTGGGTGCGCGTCGTGCCGAGGAAAAAGCAGATGCCCCCAGCGCCGACATCGGTTACGAACTCCAAAACCGGACCGATGTCGATCGGATCGGAATGAAGCTGCACCCAATCGTGTTCCATCGCTTTTACTTTCGCAGCTCGGCAACTACTTCCGCCAGCGGCGATTGCCAATCCAGCGGCAGCTTTTGCCGAAACAATCTCACCGCCGGATACCAGGGCGAATCTGCGCGACTGCTGAACCATCGCCAATCCGGCGCATAGTTTAATAGCACGAATGTTCGCTTGCCCATCGCTCCCGCGAGGTGCGCGACGGCGGTGTCGATCGTCACGATGCAATCGAGATTTGCAATCAACGCCGCGACTTCAGCAAAATCAACCAGTTCGGCGGACCAATCGATTACGGGAATGGTGTTGCATGCCGCATTGATTGCGCGAGCCGTCGGCCCGCCTTGAAGACTATGGAATCGCACACCTTCCAGTGTTGCCAGCGCCTTCAATTCGTCCGGCGAAATCGATCGGTGCCGCGGCATCGCGTTGCCGGTCCAGGCGATCCCAATATTCATCACATCTTTGGCGATTCGCCCCCGCCAAACAGAACGTCGCGCTTCATCCGCGACGAGATACGGCGTGATCGCCGGAATCGTCTCGACGCGCGTATCGAATAAATGTGGAAGGCTCATCATCGGGCAATACGACATCGCGCCGGCCGACTCAATATCTGTTACCACGCGGCAAACCCCCGGTTGCTGCGCGAAGAATCGTTGAAGCGCCGCCGGACATTGCAGAATGACTTCACCCGCGCGCTCGCGCACCATCGGCAGATACCGATAAGCCATGATGCAGTCGCCAAACCCCTGCTCGGCAATCAGCACCACGCGCTGATCCTTCCCCGGCGTTCCATCCCATCGCGGCAGCGTCGCAGGCCGTGGTGGCGCCAATTCCAATCGCTCCCGCCACTCATACTCCGCAAACCCCTCGGCGTAATCCCCCCCCTGCAACAGCGACCAGGCCAGCCCATAGTGCGCGCCGGCATAGTTGGGATTCAATTGAATAGCATGCCGATAGGCATCGATCGAGCCGGCAAGATCAGCGGATTCCCGCAACGCCCCGCCCAGCTCGTGCCACGCTTCCCACCGATTTACATCTCGGCGAGTTGCTTCTCGAAGCTGAACTGCTGCCTCGCTCGATCGCGCAAGCGTCCGCAGCGCGCTACCAAGCATTTGCCGAGCGGGAATTGAACTCGCATCAATCGGGATTGCGCGATGGCATGTGTCAACAGCCGCGCCAAACTGCTCGCTCGCCAGCTGCGCCGCCGCCAATCCTAGCAGCGCATCCAAATACCCCGGCTGAATCTCAACCGCCCGCTGATATGCTCCCGCTGCCTCGGCATTGCGTGATGAGGCCCGCAGCGCGTTTCCAAGATTGACCCAAATCACCGCCGCGTCCGGAATGATCTGCAATGCGGCCTGATAGTGATCAATGGCCGCGGCGAACAGCCCGAGTCGTTGCAGCGCATTTCCCAGATTACTCCGCACCGCCGCCAGCCCCGGCTCAATCGCTAGTGCAGCCTGGTATGCGAAAACGGAATCATCCACCCGCCCCAGTTCCTGAAGAACGTTCCCCAAATTCGCGTGATATGCCGCGACCTTCGGCGACAACTCGATTGCCGAACGGATCATTTGTTCGGCTTCGGCAAATCGATCACTCTGCGCGTAAATCACCCCAAGAAGATGATGCGACTCCGCATCGCCAGGCATTTGCGCGATGATCTGCCGAAGGATATTCTCAGCATCCGCGGCGCGCCCCTGCTGAAGCATTCGGTGCGCAAGCGCGCGAACATCGTCAACCGTCGACCCGGTCATGTACGCAATGTAACAGGCTTAAAGGTCGGCTTCCCGTTCCGACCGATCAAAGGCCGCGTGACGCCCAGGTCAAACGCTATCCGTCCGGTCGCGCGATTGCTTCAGAATCCGTGAGTCATAATCGTTGTAATCGTCCATCTCAGGCGCGTCCCAGCCGCCCGCGCGTGCTATCGCATTTTGAGCCGGATACGTGTCGGCGAGCTCGCGTAAGTCGGCATCTTGTCCATCGGCCGGAAAATCGTCCTGATCCGCAGAGTGAGAATCAGACATCGCAAATCTTCCCGCTCTGCCCGAGCGAAACGATCGGATCGCGCGCCGGGATGAATTCCTGGCCGAGCCAACCCGTGTAACCTGTTTCGACGATGGCGCGGACGATCGCGGGGTAATAGAGTTCCTGGCTGTCGTCGATCTCATGGCGGCCGGGGACGCCGCCGGTGTGGTAGTGGGCGAAGCTGTCTTTGTGGGTCTTGATGGTGCGAATGACATCTCCCTCCATGATCTGCATGTGATAGATGTCGTAGAGCATCTTGAAATGCTCGGAGCCGACCATTTTCACGAGCTTCACGCCCCAGGCCGAGTGATCGCACATGTAGTCGGGATGATTCACTTTGCTGTTCAGCAACTCCATGACGATCATCACGTTCTTCTTCTCGGCCTGGCCAACGACCAGCTTCAACGCCTCGGCGCAGTTATTCATTCCCTCCTCGTCATCCATCTTTGCGCGATTACCTGAGAAGCAGATGACATTGGGGAACCCAGCTTCGCTGGCGGCGTCGATCGCGGTGCGAATCTTGCCGAGGCATTCATCCCAGTTTTCTTTGCGATTCAAACCCTTCGGAATGGTGTGAGTTTTAGTCGTCGTGCCAATCAGGCCGTACTTCTTCAGCGTCGGATAATCCGCCGGCTCGACCAGATCGATTCCCTTGAACCCAAACTTCGCCGCGTTGCGGCACAGATCTTCGAGCGGAATCTTGTCGTAGCACCACCGGCAAACCGTCTGCTTGATGCGGTTGTTGCGAATAACCGTCTCGACCTCATGCTGCTGATCCTCAGCGAGTAGCGAGGTGGCCGGCACCAGCGTGGCCCCAGCCGTGAGCGCGGCGGTCTTAAGCATCTGTCGACGATTCAGCAGTCCGGGGTTGGTTTGCATCGAAGCTCCTTGTGGTTGGAAGTGCTGGATATTGTATCTCACGCCAGTTCGCGCACCAGCCGCCAGACGCCGATTGCGGCAAAAGTAATCAATATCAATCCACCGGCCAGATCAGCGGCCGCGAACCAATATCGATTAGCCCGCTTGCCGATCCGACTCAGGATCGAGCAGAACGTCAGCACCCACGCGATCGTCGCGATGAACACGCCGACGCAGGTAAGCGGCAGACTCTTGGCCGCCACATCCGGCCCGAGCGTCGCGGGCACGGCGACGAGCCAAAATGCCAACGTCATGGGATTAAACAGCGTCATCAATACGCCGGTGAGATACGAACCATGCACGCTCGGCATCGGCGCGCTCGACAGGTCGATTGCGTCGGTTCGAAGCACGGCTCGCGCGCTGCGCAGCGATAGCACGCCAAGGAAAGCGAGCAGAGCGGAGCCAAAAACTCCCAGCGAAATTGCGATGCCAGGCCGATTGAGCAAATGCCCAAGGCCCAGGCTGCTGAGGATCGCATACGTGACATCAACCGTGACGGCACCGCAACCCAGCGCAAACCCGCGCCGGAAGCCGCCGCGCAGAACGCGCCGGGCAATCTCGACATTTACCGGCCCAATGGGCGCCGCCGCCCCGATTCCCAGCGCGACGCCGTTGAGCACCGGCATCGTGCTAAGCAACGGATTGCTCCGGAGCCGGCGATCGCAGCTTGTGCCACATCACGCAGATGCACCAAACATGAATCATCCCGAAGCACCATTGAACGGTCGTGCTGATCAGGTAGACATGATGCAGCAGGTCGAACTTGTCTTCGTCCAGAATGTCGCGAGGCGGCTGCGTGACCAGCAGCCGATCCATGATCGGGTGCAGCCAGATCAGCTCGATCTCAATCAGTGTCATGACGATCAGCGTGATCAGCAGCGTTCGTCGAAGCACCTTGCCGCCCGCGCGCCACCCGATCCAGATGTTCCAGGCGAAGATCACCAGGGCAACCACACCGGCAACATTGAGCCAGTTGGTAACGCGCTCCGTGATGAAGCCAACCGTGCGATGCCCGCCCAGCACTTCGACGCCCATCGGGATTGCCACTCCCGCGTAGAATGTGAATCCGCCGAGCCAGAAGGCGATCGCCGCTACAACCAGAAAGATTCTCGCCGCGCCTCTGCTTTCGCGGACGGATCGAGTGATGCGCGAGACTCTGCTAAGCTGTTCCGGCTGGTTTTCGAGCGCGGGAACCGCTGACGAATGCAACATGCGATTAATTCTATCCGGCCAGCCGCAAAAGCGTTGATCCGCTGGCCCTCTGTGTTGTTTTTCATTCTCGCAATGTGGACGCCCGGCTGCCATGGGTTAGCGCCAGGCAACCCCCAAACGCTCACTCAGCCCCTGCCACCTCGGGTGATCCTGATTCGTGGCTGGCAGGATTTATACTCCGCCGGTATAGACCAGCTCAGCGACGAGATCCACATGCACGGCATCGCCACCGAGGTGTTCCGTGCAAATCAATGGCGGGATATTGCCAGGAACCTCGCACAATCACCGGCGATCGAACCGCTGACGCTCATTGGCTTTTCGTATGGCGCCGACGACACGATCCTCGTCGCGCGCGAACTTCAAAAGGCGCATCGAGCGGTCACTCTGCTGATCACAATCGACCCGGTCTTACCCAAGCCGGTGCCGGCGAACGTTGGGCAATGCTTCAACTATTTCCAATCGGATGGCGTGTGGGACTTTTTTCCATGGCTACGCGGCGTTCCGGTTAAATCGGATGGGCCGGTCGCTCACAATTTCAATCTCAGAGCTGATCGGAAAGACCTCATGCAGCCGGATACGTCGCACGCGACGATCGCCGGGAATCCGCTGCTGCACCGTGAGATAGTTCAGCGCGTGCTTGATCTGGCGCATCGTCCATCGTGAACGGAGTCACCGGCAGGATGTCATTTAAAATCGCCGCGTTTTGCATCGGCCTAATCATCGCGATCTACTGGCTGCGCGTCCTTCGCATGGCGCGCAAAGCGCGTCGCACGAACAGCTCGGCCAATTTCGTTCCGCCGGAACCGATCGGGCGCGCGCTGCGAATCATCTGGATTCCCATCGTTTCGGTATGGATCGCGTATCCGTTCGTCATCGCGCTGCTCCGAATTCACAATCCAGCGCTGCAACCGATTTACGCGACTGCCTGGATCGCCTGGCCCTGCGCGGTCGGCGTGTTCGCCTGCTTCCATTTCACCCGAATCTGCTGGCGAATCATGGGCAAGAACTGGCGAATGGGCATCAACCCTGCCGAGAAAAACGAGCTGGTCCTCACCGGCCCCTGGTCGCTGGTTCGCCATCCGATTTACGCGCTTTCGCAGGCGATGATGCTCTGCACGATGATCGCGCTTCCCGCCCCGCCGCTGCTGATCGCGGGCTGCCTGCATCTGCTATTGTTGCAATGGGAAGCGCATCGCGAGGAACTGCATCTCCGCCGAATGCACGGAGCCGCTTATGACGATTATTGCCGCCAAGTCGGCCGATTTATCCCGGGTGTCTGAGGATCAAGCGATGGAACAGCTCGCGCCTAAACCTTGCAACTGCGCTCTTGAACGAGTTTCGGGAGTTCCCTGTCGAGCAGGTAAAGAAGCCATCATCGCCGGATGAGGCGCGACAGAGTCGTCATCAATTCGACATGCCTTTATACAATTCCTAAAGTATCGCCAATCAAGAGCAGACGTATGGGAAAAAAGAAAAGGTCGGAGGCATCCTCCCCAGTGAGTGCGGCGGATTCATTGTCCAAAGCATTGAAATCTTACGACGCCGATGCGGTCAAGGCTGCGCTGATCGCAGGGGCAGATCCGGACCATCAGGTGGCGATGCACTCATCGCCCCTGAACATGGTGTTGGCGCTCAGAAGCCCGTTGCTTAAGAAACGCAACCAAGAAAAGTTGTCGGCGGAGCGACAGCTGGCCGTTATGCAGGTTCTTTTGGAAGCCGGCGCAAACCCTAATTTGTCAAATTGCGAACCCACCATTTTAATGGCCATCACCAGTTCCGGTCTAGACGACGAGCAGATCGTTCTACGGCAACTCCAATTGCTGCTCGATTTTGGCGCCCATCCAAACGCGCTGGGCCGTCGCCCGCCGAGCTTCCGGTCTACCGCATTGCACCTTGCCGCGTCCCGTCGTTGGCTATCCGTCGGTCAGCTATTGCTCAGTCGGGGAGCAGACCTCGGTGCGGTCAATGGGTTTGGCTTGACACCCCTTCAATCGGTGGTGAAGCGGTGCAACGAAGTGAAGCGGTCGTACGACAAGTCGACGGCGCGACAGCTTCCGCAGGATACAAGCTTAGGCGTTTGGGGGACTGTGTTAGCAGGAATAAAAAAGACGCAGGAGGAAAAGGATCAATCGCTCCTGAATGATTTACAAAAGATGATCGACTTTCTGAAAACGGTCGAAGCGCGGACGATTTGATCGATGGTCCTTAGCTAGCAGCAGGATTTGGAGCTTCATGTTTCGTCCTGGCCTCGAGTTTCTGCCACAACTCGCAAGCCAAGACCCGCGAAGTTCAAAGACGAACTAAAAGTGACGCAGACGTTTTCGGCGACGGTCGCGCTTCACTGGACAAAATCAAGATGGGCACCTTCGCGATGTAGACGGCTCGTTCCGAGTATTCGAATATCATGGAATCGGCTTCCCGCACGCCCAGAGAATTCCGTTGGCCAGAAGCTTTATATACGCCGGGTCGGCCCCCGTCTTCATGTCATGCCCGAGCGTGGTGCAGAAGACGCGGGTGCCGTGGTAGTTGTTGATCCAGGCGACGGTGTGAACCTTGCCCGATATGGGGCTCTTGGCCGTCAGCAGCGGCGTGGCCGGACCGGACAAAGGGGTCGACCGGACAAAGGGGTCGGGAGTCGTTTTCTGAATCGACTCCCGACCTCCCGACCCCTTTGCCCTTTCAACACACGAGCCGAACTTTTCGTAGTTCTCTGCTGGAAATGCAGCCCTACGACTATATGAGCGGCGCAAATCGCTCCGGGTGATCTCGGAACATCTGATTAAACCGATCGACAATCGGGTCCTTCTGGCCTCGGAAGAAGTCATAGTATCGCGTATTATATTCCCCTTCCTTATCGCCTTCGTGGGGCATGATAATCGCATGAAGGTCATGCAATGCGAAATAGGTATAACCTTTCAAACCCTCAGTAAGTTCCTCAGGATCCAAATCGAATGCATGGCATACTCCACCATTCATGATGTAGCCATGTACAAGCAAAAGCGCGCCCAACGCGGTATCAGCTTCGCGGAGGTGATTGCCTTCCCGATAGCACGCACGGTTCCAAACTTGATCCGCGTCAGTCAGCTTCCGTCTTGCAGGCATTTTGGGGCGGCCTTTATCCCTCAAAGATAAATCAACACGGTCGATTTTGCGATGAAATCCGACGGTTTATTCCGGGTGTTTGAATCTCACGGAATCGGCTTCCCACACGCCCAGAGAATCCCGTTGGCCAGAAGCTTCAGATAATTCGGCTCAGCTCTAACTTTCGGGCTTGCGCACAAATCCTTTCATTCGACGCCAGTTTTCCTCGCGAGAATCTATAGCTGTGACGCGTATTGAGTGATTTCCTGTCCGTTGTTCATCAGCAGATACAGCCGCCAACCCAACGCATCGCCAATCGCCCGGCCTCCCTTGGCGGCGCCGCGGCCCTCATTAACTCCGGGAACCGATCCCGCCGGGTCGGCGATCGCCGACTGGGCTTTCTGGTAATTCGCGTATGTCTTCTTCGCATCCTCGTAGAGCTTGTTGTATTCCTCGCCGAGCATTCCCTTCCGCGCCGCCGACACCTTCTCCTTGATCGGATCAACAATGAAGGTATCGATCGCGGCGTCGAGCGACTCCTTCACCACCTCCTTGATCGACTCACTAAGACACTCTGCCGCCGATTCGTTCATGCCGCCGCCCCCGGCCACTGCCTTATTGAAGCAATAGACGAATTTCATGCATCGCTTGACCATGGGAATGGAGATCTTCTTCAGCACCATCAGCCCTTCGCTTGCCTGGCCGCGGCCATCGGCGCCGATCGCCAAAAGCTGTCCATTCGGATCGATCCGCCACCAGGCGAATCTTGGCACATTGTTCAACTTCACCGCGCTGGCCGGCGCAACCAGGATGCACCCCTCCGTCAGTTGACGCGCCATGAAGGCCTTGGAGTCGGCGTCGGCGTCGATCGATTTCAGATCGTCCAGCGTTCGCAGCTGCCGCAAGGCAATGCCCTGCCGCGCCGCCGCGCGAACAATTCCGGCCGCGTGAACGGCAGATGGGGAACGCCGCTCCAGCAACTGTCCCTCCAACTCGCTGGCCCAAAGCCCATGTAACAAGGCCCCATCGCGTGCGGCGCCGGGAGCGGCCAGGAACGCCAAATCATCCTCGGCAATGTCCAAATCATCCCGGGCGATCAGATCGGAGCCGCCGCGCACGTCGAACGTCTGGCTGTGAATGAAGACCTGCGGAGCCGCCGCGAAAGCAACGCCCTGCCCGGCGATGCTCGCCTGGGCAAGTGCGGCGGGGATCCTCTGCAACGCGATCAAGTCAAACGGCAACGCCGGCAAGTCCAAATCGGAGATGGACTGGCTCATCGAACCGGCGGCTTGACCGTATTTAATGGCCAGCGCCTGCTCAAGGGTTGGGCCGTTGACGATGCAATCGAGCACGTCGCGCGCCAGCCGGTGTTCGCTGAAATTGCCGCCGATGAGAATTTGATGGCGCTGGAAGAGGGCGACGCGCACACGCTGCAGAGTCTTCCACGCATCGGCAATTGCAAGGGTCCCGCCCGCGCGTCCCGCCGGGCCAATCCGGTCCAGCAGGGCGCGCTCAATTCGACGCGGATTTTCACCCGGCAGACCTGCCGTGATCGTCAACCAAACGCCGCTGAGTTGCGTTACCGCGGCCGGCGCCTCGCCCAATCGATGGAAGGCCCCAAACGGATTCACCTGGCGGCCGATCTCCCCTTTGTCCGGGGTCGCCGCGGCGCCGTTCAGGTCAAACGATTTCCCAGTTGTCGGCTCCGCGCCCGATAGCGACATCGCCACGTCAAAGTTGTTGAACGCCTGCGCCTGCTGAAGAAGCCCGCTCGATTCCTTCCCGTCGAACATCGCCGGCAGAGAAAGTTGCGTGGGGATGATTTCCAGCTCAAGCGCGCGCCCATCGAGTGCGGCAGCGGTCCATTGGCCCTGCATCACAACTTCACGGTTGAGTTTACCGTCAAGAAGTCGCTCGACTTCCACGGAAACGCTGACCCGACAATTCCAATCCTCCGGCAGTCGATCCATCACCTGCGCCCCGATTGCCGGTACCGGCAAGTTGCCGGTGGGATCGAGGACCGTCCATCCGCCGCTCCGTTGGACCTGAAGCCAGACGTGTGTATGGGCCGCTTTCAGCGCGCTGCGGCGCTCGGCGTCGAAACAGTCAACGTCCTTCAGCATCGGCCCCAGTTGCTCGAGATCAAGCCGGGCCGCGGCAAGAAAATCCTCCTTTGCCGGCGCTTCTAACTGAACTGCCGACCCCGTGGACAAGCCCTGTTCCGCTGACCCGCCGGCAACGACTGTCGTCGCGGACGGCTGCATGATCGCCCGAGTTACCAGCGCTGCCGCCTGTTCATCGGTGAGCTGTGCGACGATAAACTGGATCTTTGGCGCCGAATCCACCGACGAGATCATCTGACTCAGCAGCAAGGCCAGATCGGCGCTGTTTCCCCCGCCTGCCGCCAGCGCTCCGGCCGGTCCGCGCAAGATCCCCTGGTATGGCTCATAACGCATGCGCTCGCGCAGGAAAGCAGCACACGCCTGCGGATCGCCGCGCAACAGTTTGCCGATGGCCTGCGGCGAATCCGCCGGCCAATCGATCGCCTGGTACGCTTGCTTCAACGGCTGCATCCGCTGATGCAGCGCCGCCAGCGCATGTTCGTAGCGCTGCTGCCGTGAATTGCTGTTCTGACCCACCGCCGGGGCTGCCGACACGGCGGACCAAACCATCATTGCCCAGAGAATTCTGCCAAAGAAGGGAGCGATAGACATGGCCCATTCCCGTCTCCCCTACATCAATGTAACCGAGAGCGACGGGGAAACGATGTCAAATATTTGCATGGCATCGTGATAATGCGAGAGGCATTTATAGCGCAGCTTTAGGGAATCGGCTTACCGCACGCCCAGAGAATCCCATTGGCTAGCAGCTTCAGATAATTCGGATCGGCGCCGGTCTTCATGTCATGGCCGAGGGTCGTGCAGAAGACGCGCGTGCCGTGGTAATCGTTGATCCAGGCGACAGTGTGAACTTTGCCGGATATGGGGCTCTTGGCCGTCAGCAGCGGCGTGGCCGTCGGCATCATCTTCACCGTGTTGTAAAGCTCATCACCGGCGGTTTTCCAGTCGGCGGGGAACTCTTTGATGATCGGGTGATTCGCGACCTTCACGGTTTCGAACGGTTCGTATTTATCGTGGACGCGCGTATCCATACCAACCAGCGCATGCCACTTGGCGTCGGCAATCGCTTCGCGCTCGGCCAGCTTCGGATCCTTTTGATTCCGCGGCGGGCGATAGGTGTGCATCGAGCAGTGGATAAAGACGGCCGGCTTTCCTGTTGCCGCGACTTTCAGCGCCGCATCGTAATCACCGTCGGACCACGCTTCACCGAAGCAAATGTCGTAAATGATGACGTCGCAGTCTTTGCCGAAGGAAGGATCCTTGAACGCCGCTGCCATGTGAGCGGCGTCGTCGATGTGACGGATATCGATGCGAATGTCGGCGAGTTTTTCAACTTGAGCCGCCAGCTCCGCGGGCATCTTCGTGTAGTCGTGGCAGCACCCGCCGACGTACATCACCGCCCGCAACGGCTCCGCCGCGACGGTGGACACCAGCATCAATGCGAATAGCGCGCCCCACGTGAACAATCGAGCCATGAGTTCTCCTCCGCTGAATTCCAGCGGAAACGATACCATGGCCACGTGGAATCGCACGCGAGCGATCAGCCGATCGTGTCAAGAAACGTGCCCGGCGGAAAACTGCTGGTGCTTGAAGCGCTCTGCAGAGCTTGAACCGCGGAACCCAGATCCGATTGGAATTGATCCGGGCTGACACCGAAGCTTTGCAGTGTCTGAGCAAAAGTCTTCTGTACCGTCGCGGGATCGGTTGAATCGCTGCTACTGTCGCCGGTCGGATTCTTCAGGATATTTTCGATAGCCTGCTGGACGACCTGATTCGGATCGGACCCCGACGGCGCGGTTTGCAGCGCCCCGGTGACCGCCTGCTCGATCTGCGTCAGCAAACTCTTGCCGGCGGATTGCGACGCCACCGCTGCGCCGGGCGCGACCGCATCGGCCAATGCCGTGAGTGTCCCGTTGATCGACGCCGCGCTGGAACTCGTCGCCGCGGACACGCCCTGCAGAAACTGCTGAACACTGCCGTGGTGATGCCTGCCGGCCGCGCTAATACTCGACATATCGACTCCTTCGAAAACAGATTCACCGACGGCCTCATGCCGCCGGGGGTTCGGTGCGTTGATTGACTTCCGCGAGTTTCATTCTGCGAACGACCTGCGCCAGCAGCTTGCGATCCAGCCGCGCCGGCGCGGACCTGACGCCCCGTGCAAGCAGCGATGGGCAGAGCAGCAGCGTCATCGGATCGAGCGCTTCGCCGAGCTGATGGCCCAGCGAATCGGCCAGCGTCTTCAACTGCTTCATCTCTGCCGACTTCAGCGGAAGCTCGCGAAGAATTTCGCGCGTCAGCTTGGCTGACGAATTCAGGGGCGCGGGCTTCTTCGCGGCCCGCTGCTCGCGCTTACTGAGCGCGGCCAGCATCAGCATTACCGCCACTCCCCCCAGCGCCAGAAGAATCGCGGGGGTGTAATTGAGCTTCTTTTCCTGGCCGACGCTGTCCTGAATGCTCTTGAATACGTCTGACTGGGTTGGCCCCGCCGAGACGGAAGACACAAACACCATTGATAGCGCAACGAATGTGAAAGTAGCGAATACAGTGAATCGGGTGCTCTTCATACGGCCTGCTTTTGTTCGCGAACCAGCTCTGCAACCGTCTTCAGCACCCCGATGGCGTAGCGTCGCACGCGGATATTGTCATCGGACTTAGCCAGTCGGCCCACTTCATTGATCATCTGCCACCAGCCGATTTGCCGAAGCACCCACATTGCCGAGATTCGATGTTCCGGCCGCTGGTCGCGAAGCATCCCAAGAAGCTGCTTGCTGGCGGTGCTCACCTTCATGCGACACAGCGCCTTGATCGCGTTGCCGCGCTCGCGACCATTCGCGGCCAGGGCGCGTTCTGCCAACAGGCTGATGACTTTGTCGCCGCCGCGTCCTTCGATGACTTCAATCGCGTTCGCCCGAACGCGGGCATCGGTGTCATGAACCAATCGATCGACTAGCGCGTCGTTCGGCGCTTCCGGCGTCGGCGTCAGCAACGCCGTGGCCTTGCTGCGAACCCGTGGGTGAGCATCGCCGCACAATTGAATGAGCGCCGCGCGAATTGAATCAACGACGCCCAGCTCCTGCGCGATCTGGAGCGCCTTCACCCGCTGTTCGGGCGTCCCCGAAATCGCCCGGCGCTGCAGGCGCTGCAATGCATCCGGCAAGAGCTTCAGCATCACGCGGCCGGCCTGCTTGCGCATGGCGGGATCGAGCCGATCAAATCTCTGCCAGAATTGCTCGAACCCGGCCTGGCCAATCGCCCGCCCAACCCTGTCTCGCACCGAGGCCGGCGCCGTCGCCATCAGCTTCAGTAAAATGTTTTCGTAATCAGGCGGCTTGCGGCGAACGATCTCGCGGACTGCCATGCGGGTGATACGCACGTCGCCGTCCGTCAGCAGCGCTCGCAGCAGCTTGACCGAGCCGCCTTTCTTGCGGCTCATCGCAATGCGCAACAGCCGCAGGCGTGCATCGAATGATTCGGTTGGGTTCGTTGCCGCGGTCTTGTTCGCGTGGTCGCATAGCATCACCAGGCGCTCATCCTGTTCGACTTCGTGAATCGAACTGGGCGCGATCCACTGGCCAATGCGGGCGGCGTCGAGCGCGCCGCGGCGTTCCAGATCGCGGGCAAGTTCGGAGGTCTCCCACCACACGCCGCGGCTGACTTGGCCGAGACATATTTGCAGATGATTGTCTTTGAGCCAGTGAGTTTTCTTAAGCAGCGCATCGAGCACCGGCGCTTCATCGATATGCGAGAAGACCGAGCCAAAATGCGCGCGCAGCGTCCCGCGGCCGCTCGCAAGGAGAAATGCCGATACGTGCTCGCTGCTGGGCGTTTGCTGCAGCCGGCGGATCATCGTGCTTTGCCCGCCGTGGCGCGGGGTCTGCACGATTGCCAGCGTTCGGCTTTGCGCGTAATCCGCCAGGAGCAACGCCGCCCGAAGCAGATCCGGCCCATGCTTGCCGCGATGCATATTGATCGCGCGAGCGACGGCCGATTCGATCTCCGGCCGCTGCTGCATGAGTCGTTGATAGATCGCGGATCGCTCGTCGGCGTCTTCGCCGGTTGGCGATGGATTTTTCTGCAGCTTCTCGGTTTCCCTATCAACCCACCGGGCCAGCGACAGCAACGCATCGCAGGCGGCCTTGGAATACGCGTCATCTGACGCATGCAGGTTTTCCGTCAACACGTAGCCGAGCTTTCCCTCGCGACCCGCGGCGATCAGTCGGATCGCCGAGAGTCTCAAGCGCGCATCCTCGCCGCGGCCACACTCGGCCAGCACGTGATAGAACGCCCGCAGGTTGTTCAGGATGTACTCCTGAAGCGGCTCGGAGAGGTTGTCGTGCACCGAAAGCACGCCGCGAAGACCATGCGTCGTCTTCCGCGCCATCAGCGCATCGAGCGCGATCCGCTGCTCCGCTTCCGTGCCAAGCCGCAGCGCCTGCAACAGCAAGTCGTCTGCGGCCTGGTTCTTGGAATGAACCAGCGCATGGATAAACTGATCCAACATCTTCAAACATTATCGGACGCTAGGCAGGGATGGCTTGAGGCGGCTTCTAATCTGCGAACGCGATATTGCCGGGATGGATGTCCAGCAGGACAAAACCCGTCTTCTGGCGAAACATTTCCGCGACGTGGAGCGCGTCGGTCCATCGATCTTCAAATAACTCGCGAAGGTGCGCCATGTGCTCCTCGATGATCTCCGGATCGAAATCGGGAACTTCATGCGGCCTTTTTGCACCCGCAAAGTCGAGAACAAAGGGGCGAGTTACGATCGTCATTTCTATCGCGAGCAGTTGCTCGTCTGCCCGGACGAATCGTGGGACGGTGTGCCCTGCAACCTTGCGAATCCCCTTCGCCGCGAGAACGCGGTACACCTCCAGTTCGCGCAAGAATCGCTCTTTCCGGTCGAAGAACTTCACAGCCGTCATACGATCAGAGCTAAGGACAAATCCGTCCCGTCCCACGCCCATTCCCAGCGATCCGACGAATCCGCACGCGTATCGCGATTGGTAATCATCGGCGCGAACGTCCTTCATAAAGCTGTTCCTGCCTGTTACAATCGTAAAATGGAGTCTTCGGTCAACATCCCCCAAAAAGCGCCGCCGCGATGGGTTTATGCCGAGTTAACAGTATTTGATGGCCAGCGCCAACTGAGGCCCACGGAAGTGGGGCCCGATGAAGTGTCCTTCGATCAACCGCCGCACATTGCGGAAGGGCAGATCGAGATTCTTCTGACCAACCGAGACGAACATCAGCGGCACCTGGCCGAAGTGCTTCCTCACGATGCGAATGCGACTGACATCCCCATCCGGCTCGTTAAGTTGCTATCGCATTAGCGTTCGGCGAGTTCCCACTTCACATCGCCCCCAACGATCGTCATCACCGGCGCCGCGGTGACTTCCCACCCTCCGAACGGGCAATTCCGGCTCTTGCTCTCGAATCGGCTTAAATCAACCTTCCATTTGCGATTGGGATCGATGATGGTGACGTCGGCAACCGCGCCTTCGCGGAGGGTGCCGCGGTCGGATTTGATGATCTGAGCCGGCTTGGCGGTCATCATGTCGATGAGCTTCAGCCAGTTAACATGACCCGGCTCGATGAGCGCTTTCACGTAGAGCGCCAGCGCGCATTCGAGGCCGATGATCCCCATCGGAGCGTGAACGAACTCAAGTTCTTTCTCTTCAAGTAGGTGCGGCGCGTGATCGGTCGCGAGACAATCGATGGTGCCGTCTTTGACGCCTTCGATGCACGCTTTGACATCCTGCGCCGTTCGCAACGGCGGGTTCATTTTGTAATTCGTGTCGTAGCCGCGACAGCTTTCGTCAGTCAGCAGCAGATGATGCGGAGCAACTTCGGCCGTGACGTTTAGTTTGTCTTTCTTGGCCCGGCGAATCAGCTCAACACTGCCGGCGGTGCTGACGTGCTGCACGTGATAGCGGCAGCCGATCGTGCGATTCAGCAGCAAGTCGCGGGAAATCATCAACTGCTCAGCTTCGGGCGGAATGCCGGGCAGTCCCAGCGAAACCGATACGACCCCGGCGTGCATCGCCCCGCCGCCGAGCGTCGGCTCCTCGCAGTGCTGCATCAGGACGCCGTCGAACATTTTGATGTATTGCAGCGCCTTGCGCATGACCGAGGCATCGGCGACGCCGACGCCGTCGTCGCTGAGAGCAACCGCGCCGCGCTGGAGCATCGAGCCGATCTCGGCCAGCTCTTTTCCTTCGCGAGCTTTGGTAATCGCGCCGATCGGAAAGACATTGGCTAATCCGACGCGCTGCCCCTCGCGCAAGATAAATTCGATCTGCCCTTCATTATCCAGCGGCGGCTTGGTGTTCGGCATGCAGCAGACAGTGGTGAATCCACCGGCCACCGCCGCGGCGGACCCTGATGCGACCGTCTCTTCTTCCTCATCCCCCGGCTCGCGAAAATGCACGTGAATGTCGATCAGCCCCGGCGTCACATACATTCCTGTCGCATCAATCACACGATCAGCCCGACCCAGATCGCTGCCGATGCGGGCGACGCGGCCATCGCGAATCAAGAGATTCGTGCGGCGCTCCAGGTTCTGCGCCGGGTCGAGAATCGTGCCGTGCTGGATCAGAAGGGAGGGCATGGGTTAGATCGACACCTTGTTTTCCTGCTGCGCCTGATTGACCAGATAGAGCACCGCCATCCGCACCGCCAGGCCATTGGTGACTTGCGTCAGTATTCCACTATGCGGGCCGTCGGCAATGTGCGAGCTGATTTCCAGGCCGCGGTTCATCGGGCCAGGGTGCATCACGAAAACATTGTCGCGGCAGCGGGTGAAGCGATCGCCGGTCAGGCCGAAAAATCGGGTGAACTCACGAACCGTCGGAAATTGGCTGCTTTTGATGCGCTCGAACTGGATGCGGAGCATGTTGATCACATCAACCGAACCGATGACCGAATCAAAATCGTTAACAACCTGCGCGCCGAGTTTCTCAAACGACCGCGGCACCAGCGTCGGCGGGCCAACGAGAATGACCTCCGCCCCCATCTTCGTCAGCGCCCAGAGATTCGATCGCGCCACCCGGCTATTGACGATATCGCCGACGATCGCGACGCGAAGGCCTTTGATCCGCCCGAACTTCTCCTGCATCGTATAGATGTCCAGCAATCCCTGCGTGGGATGCTCGTGGGCGCCATCTCCCGCGTTGACGATGCTGCACTTGACGGTTCGCGAGAGAACCTCAGCCGACCCGGCGGCGGCGTGACGAATCACGATGATGTCGACGCCCATCGCTTCGATATTCCAGGCGGTGTCGATCAGCGTTTCGCCCTTGCTGATGCTGCTGCCTTTTTCAGAAAAGTCGATGACGTCAGCCGACAGGCGCGACGCGGCGAGTGAAAAGCTCGTTCGCGTGCGCGTGCTGTCCTCAAAAAAAGCGTTGACGACCACTCGTCCGCGCAGAGCGGGAACCTTTTTCACGCTGCGTGTCGACACTTCCTTGAACGACTTGGCGGTTTCGAGCACGAAGTGAATTTCTTGAGCCGACAGCTCTTCGATTGACAGCAGGTGCTTGCGCTTCCAGAGCGGCTGGGTTTCGGTGGGCGAGGTTGTGGGGGCTTCGCTCATGGCAATCAGCTTCGCGGTTGCACCGAGATCTCGTCTTTTCCGTCGCTCTCGCGCAGGCGCACGTTCACGCGATGGTCCGCCGGCACCGACGCTAATGTCAGGCCGACGAAGTCGGGCTGAATCGGCACCTCGCGGCCCTTGCGGTCGACCAGCACCACCAGCCGAATGGCGCTGGGTCGGCCGAAATCCGCCAGCAGGTTCAGCGCTCCGCGCACACTCCGGCCGCTAAAGATCACGTCGTCGATCAGCAGAAGCGGCAATCTGTCGATTGAGATTTCAAGATGCGTGGGTCGCACGAGCGGCCGTGGGCCGATCTCAGATAAATCGTCGCGATAAAGCGTGATATCGAGTACGCCGCGGCCGGCGGGTTGAATGCCTTTTGCCGCCAGGGCATCGACGATGCGCTGGGCGAGAATCTCTCCGCGGGTGCGGATTCCTACCACATTGAACGGTTTGCCGGGTGGAAATGCCGCCGCGATCTGAGCGACCAGTTGCTCAACCATGCGGCCCACATCCGACTCGTCGTAATAATTCTGCACCGCGCCGCAGAGATTATGAGAGTCTTAATGAAGTTGCAAACAAGATGATCTCACGCAAAGGCGCGAGGACGCAAAGAGTTCCAAAACAAAAACTTTGCGTCTTCGCGGCTTTGACTTCGGCGAGCTCAGTCGAGGCGCGTGAGATTATTCTTCACCCGCCAATCGATCGAATCGGCGCGTTGCCAAGGATGGGGAGTTGCACGCTGGCGCTTTGGTCTTGGCCGTCGTCGAGTCCGGGGGCGGCGCCGATGAACTGCTTGTCGATCTTCCGAACGTTGCGGGTTGGCGGATTTGTGACGGGTCGCAGATCCGGTGAATCCGGCCCATCGTGGCGTTTGAGCACGTTGTAATACTGATCGCGCTGCGCCGGGATCCAGCCGGCGTCACGGATCAGCCGGCAGATTTCTCGCGCTTCCAGCTTGTACGTCGTGCCGGCGGAGCTGACGACGTTTTCTTCCATCATCACGCTGCCCATGTCATTCGCGCCGAAGAACATTGCGAGTTGCCCCACCTTCGGCCCCATCGTCACCCAACTGCTTTGCAGCGAGGGAATGTTGTCGAAATAGAGCCGGGCGATTGCGAGCATGCGGAGGTATTCGTCGGCCCCCGCCATGCGAACCACGCGGCCACGGAGGATGTCTTCGTTCGTTGAATCGTCATACGGACCGTAGGCCGCTTCGCTCCATTCCTTGGCGCGACCCAGCGGCGTATTTTCGCGTTGGAAGGGCCAGTGGATGAATGCGGTGTAGCTGCCGCCCGCATTCATTGAATTGGTATCTGCGACCGATTTCTCAAAGACGCCCGGCCACCGCGATTTCGCACGGCCAATCGCGTCCGGTGCGATCTTGCCATCGATCGCATGCGCGTAATCCTGCATGTCGCGCAGTGCTGCCATATGCTCGATGCGTTCGCGGACGAACTCAATGTGCCCGATGAGCATCGTGCAGCTGGTGTTCAATCCCTCTTCGTGGGCAACGCGCATGACGCGCATCCAATCGTCGCCCGAGCACTTGCCGATGCCGATGCGACGTCGCACGCGCGGGTTGAAGATTTCCCCCCCGCCGCCAGGAATCGTTGATAAACCGGCTTCGTGAAATCGGCGGATGATGTCTCGGACATCCATTCCGAAGAACCGCTCAAACTCCACAAACTCCGGCGGCGAGAACGCATGGATGTGCACCGTCGGAAAGTTGGTACGGATGTAGGTCAGAAGCTCTTCATACCACTCGATCGGCAGACGGTCATTCATGCCGCCCTGCATGAGAATCTGCGTGCCGCCGATCGCGACAAGCTCTTCGATCTTCTTGCCGATCGTCTCGAAGCTCAGCGTATAGCTGTCGGCGTCCTCGTGATCCCGCCGAAACGCGCAGAACGTGCACTTGGCGGTGCAGACGTTGGTGTAGTTGATGTTGCGGTCGATGACGTAAGTGCGGTAGTCCTCCGGATGCATCCGCTGCGACGCCGCCAGCGCCCATTGGCCCAGGTCGTGCATGGACGCGTTGTGATAGAGGTCGAGCGCCTGCTCATCGGTAAGACGAGCCTTGCCGGAAATCACCGCATCGATATCGAAACCAATTGACCGCATGATTCATTGGATTCTAGGGCAATGAAGCTTGCGCGCAAAGAAAACGCGGCCGGATTGGCCGCGTTTCAAGAATGTTGAAAGTTAATTGGCGAGCTGCCACTACCCTCTTGGCCTATCGCGGCTCCGGAGCTACCGCTTCAATGTCAGCGCCGCAGCATCTTGCAGATGGATTGCAGCCATACTCTCCTCAATACGGCTTACCTCTTGCTTTGCTTCAGTCAGTTTCCAGTTCAATCGCTCGATATCGCTGGATGTCTTTTCGTCGTGAGGCTGGGGCAGCGACTGGAGCGCGCTCAACTGTTGCTGAAACGCGTTCGCGTCGGACTCGGCATGAAGAAGTTTCTTTTGTGTCACTAGCGCCTGCAACTCTGCGTCGTCATCGGCACGGTCAAGCCTTGCGAGCGCCGCTTGGGCGTCTTGAATCCTGGACGATTTGATCAGCACCGAGTTCGTTCGCTCGTCGGGCGTGGCGGCGCCGAGCTCCTTCGGAAAATTCGCCGCCACTTCGGTCGCATTAGCCTTGTGCAGGCGATAGAGAAAGAATGCCGCGTCGGCGCGAGCGCCAGACTGCGGCTGCTCAAACTGCGACAGCAACTTCGCGATTTCGCGCTGTTGTGATTCGGGCGCGGTGATGACGGCCTTTTGCTCGAACACATTGCAATCGGCGTCGCCGACCGCGGCGTTGATCATCTGCCGCAACACATCATGACTGATCGACGACGGAACATCATAGATTCGCGTCACCAATCGGCGGCTTAGCGCCTCGCGGCTCGAGACAAACACGACGCCGTTGTAAATCGAATAATCGAGTTGAGGATCGGTTAGACGAAGGACCAGCGAAAGGATCTGCTCAACGGGTTTGCCCCGCAGATTCAATGTGACAGCCGAGTGATTCAGATCGACGCCGCTGTCAGCAATCGCTCGCTCATCAATCACGACATCGACGCGTGCCATGTCCGCGATCTCCGCCAAAGCGCCACGAAGCGAGCTTTCATTCATGCGCGCGTCATGGATGACGTCAAGCGCCCGCATCACCTCCAGATTCGCCTGGTGGGCTCTCGCGTCTTCAACGGATCGCGATCGATTCCCGGCCGGGGAGCCAATGGGATTCACCGGCATTGGGGCCGGCATCATGCCACCCCCCATCACCGCGGCCGGCGCGCGAGGCGTTGAACCCGGGGAAGGAACCCCATTCGGGCTTGGGGCGACCGGCATAACCCCAACGAATGGCGAACCTGCCGCGGGTGGGACTGTTGCCGCGTCGGCGCTGTCAGGCCGCGGACTTGACGCGACCGCCGGCGGCAGGACTGAATCTACCGATGGCGCCGCGGCTGGCGCGGCAGGCGCCCCGGGCGGAAGCGATCCAAGCGCTGGAGGCTGGCCAGGATTGACGGGCGCCGCCGCTTGCGCGGGCGGCGACGCAGGATTTACCGGCGCGACGCCAGCAGCGGGCGCGACCGGAACTGGCGGAAGCGACTGAGCTCGAATCGCGCTCACGCCGGCGGCGATCGCCAGTGAAATCGTTGCGATTCGCACGAGCACGGAGCTTCGCGAGGTTCGTGATGGATAGGACGCGATCATGTCGATCCTCCTTTGGATCAGGGCCTTGTTCTGAACCACGCCGACTGCGCCGGCGGGGAGCCGCCGGGAATTCAGCAGCTCGACGAGTTTTAAAATGGTGCAGCCGTAGGCCCGCGCTTCGCGGCGGCTTGTCACCGTGAGTACGGCTTCATCGCAAGCCAGTTCGCGATCGGCGGCCATCCGCCAATTGGCGATCCACATCAAAGGGTTGAACCAGTGCATCGCGATGAGAATCGCAAAGAGATAGTTGAGCAGAACATCGCGCCGGCGCAGGTGGGCCAGTTCGTGCAGGAAAATCAGGCGGATTTCGTCGGTTGTGAGCTGCGCGACCAGCGATGCCGGCAGAAGTATTTTGGGACGAATGACGCCGACCAGCGCCGGAGCCGAGGCGTCTTTGCCCGCCAGCAGACCCGGCACGCGGCGGATGCCCATGACCTTGCAGCACGAGTCGAGCAATTCGATGGTCGCGGCGTCATCGACCCGCCGCAGCCGGCGCGTGAGCAGTGACAGCCGAATGCTTGAGACCAGTAATCGCACCAGGAGCAGTCCAGCGCCGACTAGCCATGCGACGACAAGAACGTGACGCCAATCCGTTGTCGCGGCTGTCGCCGCAGGCGCGGATACTTTGAAGGATGGAGGCGCAGATTGGGAATGAGTTATCGCTTTGGCCTCGGGCGGCACCGCGGCCATGCCATCGTCGACCATCACAAACTGCGGCAATGCATCGGATTCAATATTTACATGTGCCGCTGACGTCCGAACTGGCTCAGACTTCGCGACCGGCGGTGATTCGTGCGTTTGCGGCAAAAGCGTAGCGGCGGACGAAATGAACTTGTTGGACAGCGAAACCGCCGGCAAAAACGGAAGCAGGAGCCGGACCATCACCAGGAGCCATAATCGCGACCGAAGCCGCGCCGACATTGCCCGGCCGGCGACAAGCCGCACACCGAGCACGAGCACGATCAGCACGGCCGCGCCGCTGGAGTTCCAGAGCACCCACGCCGCGACGGATTGAAGCCAGCCGGCGGTGTTCATTGTTGTGCCTCGCGGTCGAGCCGGTCGCGGAGCTTTTGAATTTCTTGGGGCGAAAGCTTGGCGTTATCGAGGAAATGAACGATCGCCGGGGCGGCGGCGCCATCAAACACACGTGAGAGGAACGATTTAGTTTCGCGACGGATGACGGCATCACGCTGGACGCGGGCGCGATAGACGAACCGCCGGCCGTCGGCTTCCACCGCGACGGCCCCCTTCTTCACCAGTCGCGCCAGCAGCGTTTTAATTGTCCGCGGCCGCCATTTCTGCTCCGCGGCGACGAGATCGACGATTTGCCCCGCGGTCAGATCATGCGACGTCCACAGCGCCTTCATCACTTCCCATTCGGCATCAGAAATCTGCGGAATCGGCGGCATCAGCATCCTTCCATGACTACAAGTGTAGATCATCTTCTACTACAGATGTAATCACCTTGCAAGAGAATTTTTCTTTCGCCGTATGCGCGCCAGCTCGCGTGGCAGCGTCACCCACTTTCCAGTAGGCTCGAGAACCTCATGAGCGAAGCAAACAAGGTCATCTATTCGATGATCGGCGTCACCAAACGGCACGACAAAAAAGTTGTTCTCAAAGACATCTATCTCTCCTACTTTTATGGTGCGAAGATCGGCGTGCTGGGGCTGAACGGCTCGGGAAAAAGCACGCTGCTGCGCATTCTGGCCGGCGTGGATAAGGACTTTGAGGGGCAGATCAGTTTGTCGCCGGGATATACGCTGGGGTATCTGGAGCAGGAGCCGCGGCTTGATCCGAAGAAGACGGTGAAGGAGATCGTCGAAGAGGGCGCCGCGCCGACGGTCGCCTTGCTGAAGGAATACGATCGGATTAACGAGAAATTCGCGGAGCCGATGGACGACGAGCAGATGACCAAGCTGCTGGAGCGCCAGGGCGAGGTGCAGGAAAAGCTCGATCATGTCGGCGCGTGGGATCTGGATCAGCAGCTTGAGATGGCGATGGACGCCCTGCGCTGCCCGCCGGGCGATGCGAAGGTGGATGTGCTGTCGGGCGGCGAGAAACGCCGCGTGGCATTGTGCCGGTTGCTGCTTCAGAAGCCCGACGTGCTGATTCTGGATGAGCCGACGAATCACCTGGATGCCGAGAGCATCGCGTGGCTCGAGCAGCATTTGCAGCGTTACGCGGGAACGGTAATCGCGGTCACGCACGATCGATATTTTCTGGACAACGTCGCCGGTTGGATTCTGGAGCTCGATCGCGGCGAGGGGATTCCGTTCAAGGGGAACTATTCATCCTGGCTCGAACAAAAGCAGTCGCGCATGGCCGTGGAGCAGGGGAAAGAAGACGCCCGGCGCAAGGCATTGGCGCACGAGCTGGAATGGATTCGCAAATCGCCGTCGGCGCGGCGCGCCAAATCCAAGGCGCGCATCACGGCGTACCAGAATCTGGTCAATCAGGAGCAGAAGGCCCGCGCCGAGGAAGTTGAGATTTACATCCCACCCGGCCCGCGGCTGGGCGATCGCGTGATCGACGCGACGAGCTTGCGAAAGGCGTATGGCGATAAGCTCCTGCTGGATGATGTGAACTTTTCGCTGCCGCCGGGCGGCATCGTCGGCATCATCGGGCCAAACGGGTCCGGCAAGACGACGCTGTTTCGCATGATTCTCGAAGGAGAGAAGCCGGACGCGGGGAAGATCAGTGTCGGCGCGAGCGTGAAGCTGTCGTACGTGCAGCAGGGTCGCGATAGCTTGCCCAGCGGCGAATCCGTCTGGCAGGTCATCAGCGGCGGGCAGGAAGTGCTGAAGCTCGGCCCGGTGCAGATCAACTCCCGCGCGTATGTTTCAAAATTTGGATTCAATGGTCAGGATCAGCAGAAAGACGTCGCGGTGCTCTCCGGCGGCGAGCGAAACCGCGTGCACCTGGCCCGCCTGCTTAAGGATGGCGGCAACGTGCTGCTGCTCGACGAGCCGACGAATGATCTGGACGTGAACACGATCCGCGCGTTGGAAGAGGCGCTCGAAAACTTCGCCGGGTGCGCGGTGATCATCAGCCACGATCGCTGGTTCCTGGATCGCCTGGCGACCCACATCCTCGCCTTCGAGGGCGACAGCAACGTTGTCTGGTTTGACGGAAACTATTCAGAATATGAGGTTGACCGACACAAGCGGCTGGGAATCGCGGCAGATCAGCCGCATCGAATCAAATATCGAAAACTGACCAAAGCCTGACCGATATTCTGACCGGCGCGCAATTGAATCTGTCGGTCGTCCAGCGCAATGTACCAACGATTGCGTCGCGCGAGGGCGCGTCATGCAATCGCGCCGAATATGCCGGCTGTCGGGGGGTTCCATGTCGCTGCTGCTATTCAAGAAAGAATTCGCCAACGCGATTCGCTCAGGACATAAGACGACGACGCTGCGGCGATGGGCGCGCCCGCGCGTTGGTGTTGGACGGCGCGCTTTTGCGCCGGGAATCGGATGGCTGTTCATCGAAGCGGTCGATCAGGTTGAATTGAAAGCACTAAGTGAAAGCGACGCTTCCAGCGACGGATTTGCCACTGCCGCGGCGATGTTGCGAAAGCTCAAATCGCTCTATCCACCGGCGACAAAAGACGGAAAGCACTGGTATCGCGTGCGATTTCGAGCCGATGAGCTGCTGCCGTTGTCTTCGCTAAGCAACCGCGGGTCGGCGTAGCCGTTCGGTGATGCGCTTCTTGATCTCGGCCGGAGCGAATCGCGGCGTAAGGATTTGCAGACTTCGTAAGCCGCGCGTCGTGCCAAGCACAAAACCGCTGCGAGCCAGGATCTGAGTCCACCGATCGTCTTCCACCGAATCGATATCCAGCAGCGGATCGACGCATTCTTCGGGCACGGCAAACGCGCGAAGGCGAACCGATCTATCCAGTCCCAGGTTTACGTCGCCGGCCAGAAGCGCCAGCAGATTCGGTGAAGCCGCCACGCGAAGGCTCCCCATTGCCGGGGACTCGACTTCCAGGTTTCGCACCGACGAAAACGCGTAACGGGTCGGCTCGTCGAACTTCATCACGCGATCGAAACCGGCAACGAGCTCGCCACGAGCGACCGGTCCGTCGAGGCGAACGATGATCCGCTCGTCATCCGTTTTAATCGCGGCTATCGCATTGGGAATCAGCTTGCGAAGCTGCTGGCGGCGGAACTCTTCATCGAGCTTGCGGTGCGATTCATCCTGCTCGAGGATCAGCACGTCGTAGCCAAGCGTTTCGCGCGGCCAGTCGTAGCGCAAAGAGCCCGCCCGCTCGCTCGGCGGCCAGCCGGCCTGGTCGGGCGGATAATCCAGATCGAGTTGGTTAATCCGCACGATCATTCGTGGAATACATCAACTTGAGAATTCAACCCGTGCGCCTGGATCGCAGACGACGTTGACCAGCCGGCCCGCATAAATCGGCCCATCGTCCAGATCGATGCCCGACTCTTCAATCGGCAGCTCGACGTGAAACGCGCACCCCGCCGCCTGCACGACCAGCGAGCGATTGTCGGCGCCGCGAACCTGTCCCTGCACAATGCGCGGCGGCCCATAGATCGGCGATACAAAGCTCCCGCCGCTCGGAACGGTGTAAACCTTGCGCGCCTTCACCCGCAGCTTGCATTTGACGGGCGTATTCAGCGTGCCCTTGAAACTTCCAACCAGCCGAAACTCATAGCGCGTGCCGGCGGGGTTGAACACAACGATGCCATCCTGCGCCGCCGTCACTTTGCCAACGGAGGGTTTGATCGCGGGAGCGGAAGTCACTTCTGCCATTGAAAGAAATCTCCATTCCAAGCTGAACGTGCGGCGTACTCTAGCATGACCGATGCGACGCTGTAAGCGGCGGCAGGCTGCGACAAACAAAAAAACAGCGGGTGAGTCGGTCTGAACTCATTTGGCCAAAGCGCGGTGTCTACGATTTTGTACGCGCGAGGAGTTGTATTGATTCTTATCGTCGATGATGTAGACGCCCCTCGTGCGTTGAAACCTGTGGGCTTCTTTTCGCGACGCACGTTCGATCCTTCCGCTTACCCCGTTCGTCCCGTGAGGCTGGCGATGACGGAGGTAAGGTCGTGCGGATCGACCGGCTTGGGGACGTGGACCTGAAACCCCGCCAAGAGCGCCTGCCGCGCATCGTCCTTGTGGACGAACGCGGTCAGCGCCACCGCCGGGAGTTCTTTAGAATGATTTCCGCCGGCGCGCACCTTGCGGATCAGGTCGAACCCATCTTCGTCGGGCATCCCCAGGTCGCTGACCAGAACCTCCGGGCGCGCATTGGGAAGGGCCTCCATCGCTTCGGCGGCGCTGCCCGCCGCCGTGACGATGGCCCCGACCCCTTCCAACACTTTCACCAGCACCCGCCGGGCATCGGCTTCATCGTCCACCACTAGTACGCGCAGGCCGTCCAGACGCACGGGCGGCGGTCCGGGCGTGGTGGTTTGGGCAGCATCGTCGTCGGTTTCCACCGTGGTCGGCGACGAGCCGGCGGGGACGCTTTCATCAATGTGCACGGCGCGGATGGGCAGGCGGACGGTGAACGTGGAGCCGCGCCCTTCGCCGGGGCTGTGCGCTTCGACGGTCCCGCCATGCGCTTCCACCAAATGCTTAACGATGGAAAGACCAAGCCCCAATCCGGCAAACTTTCGCCGCGTCCCGCTGTCGGCTTGGCGGAAGCGCTCGAAGACGTAGGGCAAAAGCTCCGGGCTTATTCCCTGCCCAGTATCGCTGACCTGAATCTGCAAGAGGGATTTCGCGCGCGTCAATGTGACGCGGACGGTTCCGCCCTTGGGCGTGAACTTGATGGCGTTGGAGACCAGGTTCCAGACGACCTGTTGAATGCGGGTCGAATCACAGGTTGCCTTGCACGCAGACGGGTCCAGGTCCACGTCGAGCGCGATGCTCCGCGCTAACGCCGCCGGTCGCACCGCGTCGATGCCCGCGCTGACGGACTCCATCAGGTCGCAGGGGTGGATTTCCAGCCGCAGCTTGCCGGAAACGATGCGCGACACGTCAAGCACGTCCTCGATCAGTTGCACCTGGGCCTTGGTGTTGCGCTCAATGACGTCGAGTCCCTCCTGAAAATCCTCATCTTCGCAATCTTTCTTTCGCAGGATGTTCATCCACCCGACGATGGCGTTGAGCGGCGTGCGCATCTCGTGGCTGAGGGTGGCCAGAAACATGTCCTTGGCGCGGTTGGCGGCCTCGGCTTCCATGCGCAACGCCTGCTGATTCGCCAGCGACGCCTGGCGATCTTGCTCAACCTGCCGCGTGTAAGCGCGGACGCCTTCGGTGAGCGATTGGTCGATGGACTCATTGAACCGGGTCAGATCATCCAGATCGTGCAGGTCGGGAATCGGCCCGCTTTCGCGCCACAGCCGGATGACACTGGCTCGCAGCGCCCGGTACTCCGCGACGACCGCCCACAGATCGAAACCCGACCCCACTCTGCCGGACCCGTGCGTTGCGGATGCCGCGTTCACGCTGCCGGGGCCCGTCTCAATGGGATCGTGGCCTTTTGATTTTTCGGACTGCTGAGTAGCGGTTTGAGCAGAGATCATGTCCGATGCCGTCGCGCGGAGAATGTCCTCAGCATCGTCGCGCAGCGTGGCGGGGTCCGTGGCTGGATGGGTGGGGGCGCCGGGCCAGATGCTGCGCGCGAAGACTTCCCACTCCGCGAGGATCGGTTCGACGTTTGCGAGAATGAAATCGGCCAGCCGCATAAGAGTTAGTTTACGTCCTGCCGTGGGGGCGCAGACGACAGGATCAAATGGAACTTTGACCCGATGCCGACGGCGGATTCGACCGTCAGTTCCGCGCCAAGCAACTTCGCCGCCTGCGAAACGATTGCCAGCCCCAGCCCGACGCCTTGTTGTTCGTGTGCGTCTTTGCGCTTGAACGCCTCGAAGATGCGTTCCAAGTGTTCTTTAGCGATGCCCGGCCCCTCATCGGAAACGGTCAACACCCATTTGCTGTCGTTCCGTTCCTGACGTTGCTCCGCACTGATTCGCACGACGCCAGTTGTACTGAACTTCACGGCGTTCCCGAGCAAGTTTTGCAACGCGAGCGTAATCAATTCACCATCGCTGCTCACAACCGCATCCGCGGGAACTTCGACTGCGATTCGCAGACCTTTCTTCTCCGCCTGCCGATGCATTTGTTGGCTGACGTTCGATACCAGGCGATGAAGGTTGATTGGGCCGCTCTTCACTTCAATCCCCGCCTTGCGCAGCCGTTCGCTCTGCACCAGCCGCCCCATGCCTTCAATCGTGTTGAGGATGGCTTCCTGCGCCTGATCCAGCGTTGCGACGTGTTGGGAAAACTCGGGGAAGTCGGCAAGGCGTTGCCGCAGCACTTGCAGGAACAGCGTCACGCTGCCGAGGTTGTTGTTCAGGTCATGAGACAGGAACGACAGGTACTTTAGCTCGCTTTCAGCGCCGACCCGAATCCTCGCACTTTGCTGTTCGACGAACGCCACCACGGCGTGCTGGAGCATCTCGTCGATCGCCATGTGCAGTGCGACCTGCCCCTCTTTGCGCATCGAGTGGCCGAGCTCATCCTCCACCTGTTCGACGATAATCCGTCTCAACAGGCGGTCCTCGGACATCAAGTCCCGCACGTCATAGTTCTGTTGGAAGCGAAGCAGACCGTGCGTGGGAGCTTGCTCGCGCAGCTTGCGTGAATCTTCATCGCTACCCGAGGCCAACACGGCCGCGATTCCTGGAACGATCTTCGGCAGGTGGTCAATAAGCTGTTCGCGGGAGAATGCCCTCACGCGGGGCAACAACTGGCGTACTTGTTTGCTCCAAATCTGGAGGATCCGGTCAGTTCGGGACCGCAATGAAGCGGCCAGTTCGGGAAAAGGACTCTGATTCAATGGGTCGGAAGAGGTCTGCTCGGTCACGATCACTCCTTAGCGGCAGTGAAAACGATTGCGCCGCACAATCAGCAACTGTCGAGCAAGTCAAGAGACTTCGAACGGACGCGCCGGTATACCGGTATAAGGCGATGTGTCCGCCACGCTTGAGAAATGCCAAGGTCAACCGTTCGTTAAGCTTCTCTCCCCGGTCTTTGCGACCTAAACAGGGACTTGCAACCGCTGGGGATTGCTCTGCACACCTAGCGATACAAATGCTGGGCGAACAGCACGATTGAATAACACAACCGGCTCCAAGCAATTGGCTTGACCTCCCAAAATCCTTAGGGCATGCTTGTGGCTGGCTTAATAAACCCTAACATGAGCATAATCAAGACCATCCGAATCATCATCGTCGACGATCACGCCATGGTTCGTGAGGGTCTGCGCTCGCTCCTGCAACGTCTTCCGGGGGTCGAAGTGATCGCCGAAGCGGCCGATGGTCGCACGGCAACGAAACTCGCCGCGGAGCTGTTGCCGGACGTGGTCCTGATGGATATTGCGATGCCCGACCTGAACGGCATCGACGCCACGCGGCAGCTTATGGCGAGCGGCGACGGCGCGAAGGTCATTGCGCTCTCCGGCAGGGCCAACGCACGCTTCGCCAAGGAAATGTTGAAAGTCGGCGCATCCGGTTTCGTGCTCAAGGAATCTGCGTTCAAGGAACTGGCGGAAGCGTTACGCACGGTGATGGCCGACCGAGTTTATTTCAGCCCCTCAATTGCCAAAGCGGTGATGGCCGAAATGCGCAGCGGGGAAGATGGTCCAAGCCTCGCGTTGTCGGTCCGCGAGCGGGAAGTGTTGCAGTTGATGTCCGAGGGCAAAGCCACGAAAGAGATTGCCAGACGCCTGAGCTTGAGCGGCAAGACGATCGAAACCCATCGCCGCAATTTGATGGAGAAACTAAAGCTGTACAGCGTGGCGGAATTGACCAAGTACGCGATCCGCGAGGGCGTCACGACCGCCGAGATATGAAAATCACTCGCATCACCATGGGTGATTCTAATCAGAATGACCGACCAAAAAACCGCTCACGCGATTGGCGTGAGCGCTTTATGCGAACCCAATGAATGATTTGTCGAATGCCGTCTTATGCAGCCAGCGGCTGCGTCGACAGATACAGCCCGAGCATGCCGCGATCCATCTCCGCCATGTCGACCAGCGCGCCAGACACGTCGTATTCGCCGTTGCCGACCTTCTCGACCCGGCTCACCGAAAGCCAACCCACCCAATCGCGCCGCGGGGACGGCGTGCCGCTGGTCGTGTCGATGAAGGGGCTGATGCCCGCGTAATCCGGAAGCTCCAGGCGGACGCGAATCTGGTTATCGGCCCGAACGGCAACCTGCGTTCGCACGCGAACGCCGCCGGCGGAAAGGTCTACCACTTTGCCGAACGTTTCACCGGCGCTGCGGGCGCCATCCCAGCGCTGCACTGAAAGCCCCTGCCCCTCAATGTCGTGCCGGCGATGCTGCCGACGCTCCCCGATCTCAAAACTCGATGTTGCCGTGTTCTCGTCAGCACTGCTCAGGCGGGGAAAGCTCAGCGGGCGGGGAAGCTTACGCATCGATCGGCTCCTTTGAGAAAAGTTTGTGCTTCGGGCAGCCTTTCTATCGGAGAACCCGTTCCGCAACTTTGGCAATTTGGGCAAATTTGGGTAAATGGGAGCTACCGTGGTTTATCGGTCTTTCCATGGCGTAAAATCGGACCTGAACGGCACAAAACCTATTTGATTCTCGACAGTTGCTGCTTTGGGTTGTAGGTTTCAGCCGTCAGAGTGCTTCTGGGAAGCTTCGCACAGAAGGGTGAGTCGTTGTCACGCATTCTCGTGTTGATGATGTTCGTGCTCTGGATGGCCTGGAATCCGGAGTACAGCCCCATTCCGCTGCTCCAAACGGGGCCGGCGGTGGCGGTCTTCTTTGGCGGCTACCTGGTAGCCGTCCTGGGATTGGCAACCTGGTGCCGTCGGGAACTACGTCGATTCTCGTCGCTCAATCTCTCCCGATCCATCGAGCGCTATAACCGCATCACCTTCGCCGCCCGGATTTTCATTCCATTTTGGTTCTTCATCGGCATCATGTTCCTGGGCTGGTGGCGCATCGTGGACCACCTGCTGATGCCGTTCTCCCCGCACCTGATCAACAGCATCGTCGGCGTGTTTCTGGGCACTCTGCCGCCTTTTGCAGCATGGGCAGCGTTGTGGTGGGCGCAATACCCGGCGGAAATGGCGCTCAAAGAGGAAGGGTTCCTCAACCAACTCGACGAAGGACTGCCCGTCTATCGAATCCCCAGCTTCGGCAGCTACTTTCGCTCCAACCTTCGGCTACAGCTACTCTTCATGATCGTGCCGGTGTCGCTTATCGTGCTGCTGCATGATGTGCTGCGACTCGGAGCGTCGCTTGCGGTTGGCGACAAATGGGATTTGCGCGACGCGGAGAATCCCATTACCTGGATCGCGGCGGCGGCGGTCGTGTTCCTCTTTGCCCCCGAAGTGCTTCGCCGAATCCTGCATACCGAGCCGCTGCCTAATTCTCCGTTGCGGCGCCGGCTCGAAACCCTCTGTCGCCGAACCGGCGTGAAGTATCGCGACATCCTGCTTTGGAAAACGCAGAACAACATGGGCAACGCCGCGGTGATGGGCTTTGTCTCGCGGTATCGGTATGTGCTGTTATCGGACCTGCTGCTGGACACGATGACCGATGAGCAGGTTGAAGCCGTCTTCGCGCACGAACTGGGCCACATCGTCCATCGCCACATGGCGTGGCTCATGGTCTTCGTGTTCGTGCTGACCCTCTTCAACATGGGCGGCGGCGCGTGGGCCACCCACTGGATGAATGACGCCGGCATCAGCAGCGAAGCCGCCCTCGCGATCGTCATCGGCACCGCGTACCTCTTCAAATTCTTATTGCTCTTCGGCTTCGTCAGCCGACGCTTCGAGCGCCAGGCGGACGTCTTCGCCGCGCGAACGATGGAGCTCAGTCGCGAAGCCGTCCCCGATGTCGCGGCGTCGGAAACTCTGTTGGCCGCGAGAAGCATGGCCAACACGACAACCTCCGCCGCCACAACCGCATTGGCGCTGCTTCCCGCGCCGCCGCTCGAATACGCATCCGACTACGCCCCCGGCCACGTCGGCCAATACGGCGCCGCCATCTTCGGCTCGGCGCTGCACCGCGTCGCGATGGTCAACAACATTCCCGTCAGGGCAAGAAGCTGGTGCCACGGCTCCATCGCCAAACGCATGCAATACCTGCAGGAACTCAGCAAAGACCCGGTTCGCACCAAGCGATTCGATCGATTGATGTTCTGCCTGTATGGCGCGATGGTGTTCGCCCTCTTCGCCGGCGCGGCGTTCTGCTATGCGTCGCATGCGATTCCGTGATTCAGCGGTCACCGATTGATGTCATCTAGCCGACGCCGTCCTGCGGCGATGTCTTCCGCCAACTTCTGAAGTCAGAAGAAAAGGGGATAAGGACATTTACCGGGGTTCACTTTTACGCTGAAAACACTGTCGTAAAATATGTCCTTAACCCCTTTTCTCGCGGCAGCCGCGCGACACCCGATGCTTCATTCCGCCCGCAGCCGACGCAATCTTCTAATTCCCCGTTCGGCGATTCCCGTTGAGTTCGCGGTATTATCCAACGTAAGATTTGAAAATGGGTGTTTCCGACGAACAACAGGAGATTCCGCCGGAGTGGCTTGCGGAATTTGAAGCGGCGGCGCGCAGGCCGCTGCCACTCCGGATGAAGTACGCGTTTATCAAAACGTATAAGCCGGTTCTGGACGACGCAAAGTTCCGCGCGTTCGACACCATGGCGCAGTATCGCCAATGGTGCGAAGAAAATCTGCCGGATTGGCTGGGTTATGGCCGCGTTTGAATATCGTCAGGCGCAGGAGATCCGTGACGTTTTCGCACGGCATGGATGCCACTATCTCTTCATCGGAAAGTCAGCTGCGATCCTGCTCGGGTTTCCGGACACGACGCAAGATGCAGATCTTTTCGTCGAGAAAGCGGTCGAGAACGGGCAAGCCTTGGTTGGGGCGTTACGTGAACTCGGTTTTGAACTGACCGACGCTCAGGCATTGGAAATCGAGCGAGGCAAAGATTTCGTTCAATTGAAGAACGGGCCGTTCGACCTCGATTTGGTTTTTGCACCCGATGGCATCAATAGCTTCTCTGAAGCTTGGCAGCGGCATGTCGAAATCGACGGCTTTCCGGTATGCAATATTGATGACATCATTTCCAGCAAGAAGGCGAGCAATCGGCAGAAGGACCGCGAATCACTGCCAAGGCTGGAATCTTTCCGAAAGTACCTGCGGGAACCTTAACCCTGCCGTCAACTGATACCCTCTCAATCGACCCACCCCCGCATCTGATAAACCCGATACCCGATCGTCTCATGCAGCCAGCAGCCCAGCGCGCGACAGCGGTCAGCGAGTCCCTTCGGATCATTCATATCAGCCCGGCTATCCGAGCACGGCGAGCGCACAACATCCACCCCGGCCTTCTTGAACACCGCGGCGGCGCGGCGCATGTGCCAGGCGTTGGTCACGAGCAGGACGCGATGCCAGCCGCGTTCTTTCAGCACGCGGGCGACGTCGAGCGCTTCCTCGTGCGTGTTGGCCGCCGGGCCGGCGTCGATGAGCAGGGCTTTAATTCCGAGCGATCGCATCTGGCCTTCAACGGTCGGCCCCCACGATCCTTCGGCTCCGGGAAGAATCAATCGCGGCGCGTAGCCCGATTGAATCAGTTCCATCGCATGGAGCACGCGATCCTGACTGTTGACGCCGAGCGAATGATCCGACAGGTTCACGCCGGCGCCGAGGGCCACCACCGCGTCCACCGGCTCGGGCATATCCGCCTCGGGCGGCCCCGAGACAAGCCACGGCACCAGCGGGGTGTAGGTGATCACCAGCGCCATCAGCGCGCAAGCCACCGCCCCCGCCCACACCACGATCCGGAATCGGGATATGTATAGCGCAATTCCAGTAATTACCGCAGGAACCAGCATAAATTCCGCACGCGGCGCGGCGAAGATGATTTCCTGCAAGAAAACCCAGATCAGAATTCCCAGCGTCGCCCCTCTCACCACCTGCGGCCACCGCCGGCCAGGCGCTGTTGTCGACGCCGGCGGCTGATCTTTGAGATTTGAAATCTGACATTTGAGAGCTGAAACTTGGGATTTGGAATCCGTCACATCGCGCTCCGCAGCCGCTGATACACCGCCATAATCTGCTTGACCACGCGTCGCTCGTCGAAGCACTCCTCGGCTCGCCGGCGCGCCCCAAGCGACAATTGCCGTCGCAAGTTCACATCATCATGCAGTCGCTCGATCGCCGCCACCAGCGGCTCAACTTCCTTGACCGGCACGAGCAATCCATTGACGCCGTCAATCACCGCCTCGCGGCAGCCGCGAATGTTCGTCGTCACGACCGGCAGCCCCATCGCGGCGGCTTCGATCACCGACACCGGGTACCCTTCGCGATAGCTCGGCAGGCAGAAGATATCCATCGCCGTCATGATGCGACTGACGTCGCTGCGCGAGCCCAGAAATCGACTCGTGCCCGAGATTCCCAGGGCAACCGCGTAATCCGGCGTCACCTCATCGCCCCGGCTCCGATCCACCGGCCCCACGTGCAACAGCCACGCATCGCGACCGCTTTTGTGAACCTGCGCCACCGCCTGCATCAACTCGCGCAGGCCCTTCTCGTTGACCATGCGGGCAACAACGCCGACGACAAATGCCGATTGCGGAATCTGAAGCTCATCGCGAAGCCTTCGGCGATCGTCGCTGGTGAAGGCGATCGGATTAAATCGCGACAGATCGATTCCGTTTCCCGTCGCTTCGATCCGATCGGCACAGACGTAATGCTTCAACACGGGCACATCTTCAGCGCTGACGCAAAAGACAAACGACGCGAGCCGGCAAGCGAGTAGTTCAAGCTGCTTGAAAATCGCCCGCTTCAACCCTTTCGGCTGGCCGACATAGAACAGCCCGTGCACAGTGTTGATGCGAATGGGCACGTGCGCGAGCCATGCCGCGACCTGGCCGAGAAACGCCGCCTTGGGCGTGTGCGTGTGAACGATCCGAGGTTTTTCGGTTCGAAACAGCCGCCAAAGCCGCCAGAGCGCCAGCAGATCGGTGATGGGATTGATGCTGCGCGGAATCGGAATGGTGACGACGCGGAGCCTGGCGCTTCGCAGTTCCTCCACATCCTCCCCTGGCGAGCAAACCGCAAACGGTTCCATCTCCAACCGGCGCATTGCATCGATCTGCGACAGCAGAAACGCTCGCGTGGTGGCCGCGATCGCCGTCACCACGGCAACTTTCCTGACGCCGATCGACTGAGACTGACCCATCGTAAGGTGTCTTATTGCGCCAATTCTCTCTTGGCGATAACGACCGATAACACGCGACCCATCGCCACCGAAAGGGCGCCTTGCACGTCGCCTGAAGCTACAGGTTCCAATGTCATCCGGCAAATACCAGTCGTTGCGGTTGCCAAGCCGATCTATCAAGTAGAATGCTCGAGCAATGCCTCCACCGATTGGCGGCGGATAATCTTATTTCCCGAGGATGTTTTGACGCTGATTGATCAAATCGTAGCACGCGTGCGAGACGTCGTGGCCAAGCCCGGCGAGGTGCTGCTGCACATGCCGCTGTTTGCCGGCAATGAATCGAAATACGTCCAGCAGTGCATCGAGACCGGCTGGGTGTCGTCGGCCGGGGCGTTCGTGACCCAATTCGAGCAGAAGCTCTGCGCCATCACCGGATCGCGATATGCCGTCGCGACAGTGAATGGAACCGCCGCGCTGCATATGGCATTGATGCTCGCCGGCGTCGAGCGCGACACGGAAGTGCTGATGCCGTCGTTGACGTTCGTCGCGACCGCCAATGCGGCGAGCTATTGCGGCGCGATCCCCCACTTCTGCGACGTTGAATCAAAGACACTGGGCGTCGATTCGTATCGACTTGACGAGCATCTGTCGCAGATCGCGAAGGTGCGCGACGGCGTCTGCTTCAACACCAACACGAGCCGGCGGATCGCGGCGATCGTTCCGATGCACACGTTCGGCCATCCGGTGAACATCGACGCGCTCGTCGAGGTGGCGGCCAAGTGGAACATCCCGATCGTCGAAGACGCCGCCGAGTCATTGGGCTCGTTCTATCACAACAAGCACACCGGAACCTTCGGCAAGCTGAATGTTCTGAGCTTCAACGGCAACAAAACCATCACCACCGGAGCCGGCGGCGCGATCCTGACTGACGACGCATCGCTCGCCGCTCGCGCAAAACATCTGACGACGACAGCCAAGGAGCCGCACCCGTTTGAATACGTGCATGATGCGATCGGCTACAATTATCGCCTGCCGAATCTGAACGCCGCGATGGGCGTCGCGCAACTTGAAAAACTCGACGACATCCTTCGCCGCAAGCGCCGGCTCGCGCTGCGGTACATCGAAATGATGCGCGACATTCCCGGCGTGAAAGTCTTCACCGAGCCGACTGACTGCCGCAGCAACTACTGGCTCAACACGCTCATTCTCGACAAGGCCGATATGGCGGTTCGCGACCAGCTCCTCACCGCGCTGAACGCCGCCGGCTTGCAATCGCGGCCGATCTGGCGACCCATGCACCAGCTTGCGATGTTCAAAGAGTGTCCCGCGATGTCGCTGCACGTAACGGAAGGCATAGCGCAGCGCGCCGTGAACGTCCCGAGCAGTCCCGGCCTCGTCGGGGGCGACAACGCGTGAGCCATGTCATCAGAAAACTTCCGCGCGACATCATGGCCGAGAACGTGATGCTGTCTGCCGCCGGCCGGCGCGTCGCGCTCATGCAGTTGCTCGAGCAGTCGATGGCCGACCTGAACCTTCATGGCGGCGTGCTCGCCACCGATCTGCACGCGATGAGTCCCGCCATGCAACTGGCTCGCGAGACCGCGCTCGTGCCGCCTTATCGCGACCCGAAATGCCTCGATTTTCTGCTGCGATTGTGCGAACAGTATCACGTCAAGCTCATCGTTCCGACGATCGATCCCGAGCTGGTGTTTTATGCGACCCATCGCACTGCCTTTGTAAACGTCGGATGCCAAATAAACGTCTCCGACTCTGCCGCGATCGACATCAGTTTCGATAAACTCAAGACGCACGACTGGCTGATGAAGCATGACCTGCCGCACGTGCGCCAGGCAACGCTGGAGCAGGTGCTGAGCGGCGAAGCGAAGTTCGAACTGCCGGTGATCGTCAAGCCCCGGCGCGGAAGCTCGTCCATCGGCATTACGGTCGCAAGGACTTTCGATCAGCTTGAGGCGCGCGCGTACGAGCGAGATTTGCTGGTGCAGTCGATCGCGGCCGGCCAGGAATACACCGTCGATCTTTTCGTCGATCGCAACGGCAGCTGCCGCTGTGCCGTCCCACGGCGGCGCATCGAAACACGAGGCGGGGAAGTCAGCAAGGGTGTCACCGTGCGCAATCGAGATGTGATCGATCTTGCATGGCAAGTCGCCGCGACACTGCCGGGGACGTACGGTGTCCTTAATGTCCAGATCTTTCACGATCCGACGACGAACCAGCTTGCTGTAATCGAAATCAACCCGCGATTTGGCGGCGGATATCCGCTGAGCGAGCAGGCCGGCGCCCCGATGACGCGATGGCTTCTGGAAGATGTGCTGCAGCTGCCGAGCACCGCGCGAGCCGATGCGTGGCGCGAGGGCATTGTGATGCTTCGCTACGACGCGGCGGCGTTTGTCAGCGCACGCGACGCGGGAGTCGAGCTGTGAAGCCGGTGGCGGTTCTCCTCTTCGATGTCGATGGAACCCTACTCATCACGCGCGGCGCTACCACGCGCTGCATCTGGCAGGCCGCCGAGATGACGCTGGGACATGAGCTGCCGAGAATGCAACTGACCTCCGGGCGACTCGATCAACAGCTCTTCAACGACGTGCTGGCCAATGCGAAGATCGCCAACGCCGCGAAATATCTGGATCACTACAAATCAACCTACCTTCAATTACTCGACGTGGAACTTTCGGCCAAACGGGATCAGATCAAAGTCATGCCCGGCGTGCGTGCCCTGCTCGCGAAATTAGCGCCGCGGGATGATGTCCTCGTCGGTTTGCTCACCGGCAACTTCCGCGAATCGACGATGTCGAAGCTGAATTACGCCGGCATTGACGCAGCGATCTTTAAAATCGGCGCGTTCGCCGAGGATTCCGACGAGCGACCGGGCTTGGTCGCCGCGGCGATGAAGCAAGTAGGCGAGCACGTTTCGTCGTCGCAGCTGATCATCATCGGAGACACCCCGCGTGACATCGCCGCGGCGCGACAAGCCGGAACGCGCGTACTTTCCGTCGCGACGGGGGCATACACACTTGAACAGTTGAAGGCCGAAAATCCCGACGCCGCCGTGGCGACGCTGGAAATGACTCAACCGCTCGATCAATTGATTCAGCTCGCGCACCAATCGCGCCACATCTGACGATACGCCGACTCGACATCGCGCGTAAAGCGATCGGCGTCCATCAACGGCGACGCCTTCATCCGATCCCGCAGGTTGGGAACACGCGGCACCCTCGCGGCGATCTCGATGTACTGGTCCGGCGTCTGCGCGATCAACTCCGGCAGTCCAAGATTCGATAGGATACTGACCCCGCCACGACCGACGGACGTTTGCCCGGCGAGCGTCACGATCGGCACGCCCATGTACAGCGCATCGCAGGTTGTCGTCCCACCGGCATAGGGAAACGGATCGAGCGCAACATCTATTGCATTGTAGAGTCTCAGATAATCTGCGATCGCCTGGAAGCGAACAAACGTCACGCGAGCCGGATCGACCGCAAGAATGCCGATCGCCAGACGTTCGGTCGATGGCGACGGCGCCGCGAGAATCAATCGCGAGTTCGGCACGCGCCGCAGAATCTCGCCCCACGCTGGTAGCGCCGACGGCAGCGCTTTCGCAAAGTTATTCAGACATCCAAACGTGATGCCGTCATGCTTCAACGGCGCTATCTCAATTTCCACCGGCGGCTCGTAGCACCAATACGTCGCGGGCAGCCGAACCGTCTTCTCTATATAGTTGGCGTCCCATTCAATCGGATCGAGATAGGGATCCGACAGCCGGTAATCGATCGCCTCCAGCCCCGCTCCGGCGCAATAGCCCAGATACGTCACCTGGATCGGCGCCGGCTTTCGCGCAAACAGCAGTGGGCTTCCGCCGGCCAAATGCATGTCGAGATCGACCAGGATATCGACGCGATCATTTCGGATGCGCTCGAAAAGCTGCTCGCCCGGCGAGTAGCACGTCACTTGAAACTGCGACGCGTCGTGATTGCGCAGCAGCGGCGCGATGAATCGCCCAATGACATGCGCGCCGAAGTGCGACGAAACATACCCAATCCGCAGCAAACGATCCGGTGATCGAGCATTCGCAAACCGCTCCGTGCTTCGCGGCGATCGGGCATGCCGCCGGTTCCAAATCTCATGTTCGCGGCGGATCGCGGCGGCGTCCAGTCGCGGGTCGAAGTGCAAGAGGTAGAGCAGATTGGAATGCACCGCCGCGTGCGCTGGATCGATCGCGATGGCTTCTCGCAGCCGATCGATCGCTTCGAACAATCGGCCCGATTCGTGCAATGCCGTCGCCAGATTGTTCAGCGTGGGAATATGCGGGGGCGCGAGCGAAAGTGACTGCTGATACGCGGCAATTGCATCGTCCAGCGCCCCGCTTTCGCGAAGGACATTGCTCAGATTGTTCCACGTTTGCGGCGATTGCGGCGCCAGCTCCACAGCTCGGCGCATCGCCGCCAGCGCCTGCTGGATTCGACCGACACTTTTGCACGCCAATCCCAGGTTGTTATGAATCGCCGCGACATCGGGATGTTCAGTCGCGAGGCGCTCGTATGTGGCAATGAGATCATCCCACCGCCCCGCAAGTCGGAGTGCGTCTGCCGCGGCGAAAGCCGCGTTTAGATTTCCATCGGGCGAGTTGTCGATTCGAGGTTGATCGGCAGTTGAGTCGTTCACTGTGGAATTCGGCTTCGAGCCTCCCCGACGTGACACGGGCTTCCCAGCCCGTGCCGAGCGATCCGCACCGTGGACTCGCGCACCAATTCAAATGGTCCAGCTTGGAGGGCAGCGATCTTTTTTCTTTCTCGCACGCTTGAGGATCGCGAATCCTTTTATGCCGCGAGCGGCGAACTTGAATTATACGGATCTGATCTATTGTAATTCGCGCACGGCCGTTTAGCACTTGGAAGTGCGAAAGTCCGCCTAGGCGCGACGGTTGCCCATCGTTAGCATCTGGCCGATGGGAAAAGAGAAAATCCCTTGCCGCGCGCGACTCAAGGCAAAAGCGGCATCGGTCACGGCAGAGCATGGCCACTTTACCGCTTACGTGATTGTCATCTGCGTTTTGACAGGGTGTCAGCCGCGGAATTCGCCTGAGGGGATGACCGCGGATGATCATGCGATCCCTGCGCCCGCGATCGATCCAGTCAGACCATTCGGCCCGCCGACAACCGGGACGACGACGGCTCCGGGACGAGAGTTCACTTCCGTCATCGAGATGTTTGGCGTCATACCGGCGACGATTCTTCCCGGCCCGGCGGGGAACTGGACGAAGCTGAAGATCGATGCCGCCAACCGAGTGCTGGCCAGGGAGGTGTTGGGTCATCCGGCGCGAATCGCTTCGCGGGTGCGCTCGGTCGGAATCGCGCCCGGAGCATTTGATCGCCGTTACGCGGGTCTGCCTCGGACACACCTGGGACAATCCGCGCTCGGCGAGATCCCCGTAACCCTTTATGCGTACTTCCCGGCACGCTCGATGGAGCTGGTGGCGGCGATCAACCCCGGTGATGAGATCGTGGCAACCGGAACCATTTCCCGCGCCGAGCTCACCGACGAACCGAACGGCAACGGCGTGCGCCTGAACGTTGACCTGATCGACTGCCATACAAGCCGATAACCTAACGCATTGCGCAAATCTATCGTTTGCGGCGAGCATCTCGAATCAGCGCTCACCGCATCATCACATGGTCGGCGTCGCCAGTGTATCGAGCAGCGAGCCCAGTTCGCTCCGCGGGCGCTGCGACGGAGGCAGCGGGGTCAACCCGCCGCCGGACTCGATGCGCTCGCGGACGGCGTCCTGCTTCGGGTAGCGCACTTCGCGATAGCCGGTGACTTCCTCGGGGCATTGCAGGATGGTCAGTGCCCGGTCGTAATCGGTCGCGAGGTTCACGCGCGTCAGCAGTCCCGTATACCAGTTGCGGAATTCCACTTCGCGGTGGTGCCAGCCAGGCATCTTTCGCAGCCACTTGCAGTTGCTCACCAGCTTCAGTTGCCAATCGCGGGTGGTGATCTTCAGGCGGATGCGGCGTTTGCCGATGTTGAATTCGGGGTTGGTGTGGTGCTTGTAGACGAGCTTGTCGCCGTTGCTGATATCGACGCCGTACTTGGTGATGTCGTGCTGCTTCTTCTCGTAGCGGGTCAGCAGATACGACACATACGGTTCATCCTTGATGAGCGTCACCTTCGCGAGATTCCAAATCACCGCGACGGTGGCGGCGTATTTGCGCTCGGCCGAGTCGCGCCGGAAGACACCGCGAACGTGATCGATGTACGTCTTGGCCAGCGTGGTGTCGTCGTACTGCATCAGCTCGTAGATGCGAAGAGCGATGTCATACTTGGCCTGTTCCGGCAGATCGCGCATCTGCTTGGTCGCGCCCTGCACGAGCTTTTCAAATTTCGCTGCCAACGCCGGACCGAACATCCGCGTGCGGCGCAGGATGCGGCCCTTGTTGGTCACCAGGTGCTCCCACGTTTCGGGAGTTGGCTTGCGCGGTAATGCTCGCGGCTCCAGCGCGATTTTGCGGCCGATGTTAAACGCCTTGAGGTTCTTGCGATGCTCGCGGCGAATTGAATCCTTGATCGCCCACGCGATGCTGCGCGCCGAGACGGGGATCAGCCCAAGCTGATACGCAACGCCGAGCATCATGATGTTCGCGTAGAGCTTGCTGCCGAGGCGCTGCTCGCACAGCTCCGCGAGGTTATGCGCGAAGGAATGCTCCGTGCGGCAATTCTCGTAAATCGCGTCGCGAAGCTGATCCGGATCGAAGTTTTCCTTGCCCAGCAGCGTGTTCACAGTCGGCTGGCGATACATGTTAAGCACCGCGCAAGTGCGCTCGGCCGAGCCGATGCGGAACTGCTCGCGCGAATCGGTGGCGCGGGCGGCTTCGAGAATATCGACGCCGAAAAGAAGATCCGCTTTGCCAAACGGGATGACGCCGGTGGTGTCGGCGGCGGCGCTGATTTCGTGTGGATGCCCATCGGGGCTCTTCACAAAAGTGATCTGCGAATAGACCCCGCCGTTGCGAATCGCCAGACCCTTTTTGTCGGCGAAGACAACGTGATATCCCTCTTTATGCCCGGCACGAACGAGAATTGCGTTGACGACGCCGATTCCCATCCCACCAACGCCGGCCATGTGGGCACGCCACGCGTTGCCGGCGGTTTCCATCGAGTGAACCCGCGTCGGCTCCGGGAGCTTATCGAGCCCCATGTGCGGCAGGTTGTAGCGCCGACGTCGACGGCGCAGCACCGTCACCTGCTCGAAGCTCGGGCACGGCTTGACGTTGATGCCCGCCGTGTTGCTCACGCGAACGCGCTCGCACGCACCATCGTTGACGCACCACGTCAGATCCGTATCGATCTTGCTGCCCAGATCCGTCGGCACCGTCGTCAGTCCCGGGCAGGCGGTGGCCTTGGTGCATTCCAGGCAGTTTTCGCACACGTCCTGCGTGACGTTCATGTGCGTTTTCTTTGGGAGATAGCCGTACTTCTTGACGATCTTCCGCTCTTCGGCAAGCACCTTGCGGTTGTAGGTGATGCCGCACTCTTTGTCGGCGATGATCACCTTCACGCCGTCGCGCAGGATCGTTGATTCCAGCATCTTCCGGTACGCGTCGCGCTTGGCCGGCGAGAGCTTCACGACCGTCAGCGGGCTGCTCCCCTTCATGCCCTTCACGATCGCTTCGATGTCCTGAATGTACGAGTGATTCCCCAGCACATCGACTTCCGTGCCAGCGTGCTCCTGGTGGCCGGTCATGGCGGTCGTCTTGTTCTCCAGGATGATGAACGTGATGTCCTGCCCGGCCTTGATCGCATTGGAAATCGCGACCTGGCCCGAGTGGAAGAACGTGCCATCGCCCATGAAAACGATTTGCTTATTCGTGATGAACGGATCGATGCCGGTTCCGGTGCCGGCCCCCAGGCCCATGCCAGAATAGTTGTGCATGAGCTGTTCGGTCGGGGCGAACATGAGCATCGTGTAGCAGCCGGTGTCGCCGTGGGCGACCAGGTCGATCGGCGCGCTCTTGTGCACGCTCTGCATGTAATCCGGATCAGCCAGGTCTCGGCGAATTTGCAGCAGTGCCGCCGAGCTGTCGCGGTGCGGGCAGCCGGGGCAGAACGTGGGGGTTCGCGCGATGAGCTTCTGGCCGATGATGTCGAGCCGCGGTTTGCTGGCTTTTCGAATGCGATCCAGCTCGGCGCTCAAGCGCCCGTTGCGCATCTCGGCAGGAATCTCTTCGGTCTGCTTGATCAACGGAATCAGCAACTGCGCCAGCAAGGAAGGATTCAGGCCGCGCACCGACGGAATGCCCGGCAGATTCTTCGGGAACGATTTGCCGAAAATCCGCACCGCAATTGCCGACGCTTCCAGCGGCGGCAGAAGCTGCGAAAGCCCGTCGCGAAGGTTTTTCTCCAGGAAGCTGCGACGCTCTTCGATGATGATGATCTGTTCGCATGTCTTCGAGAATTCAACGAGCAGTTCGACATCGGTCGGGTATTGCATTCCCATCTGCAAAATGGGGAAGGCGCCGGACAAACCAATGTCGGCCAGCACGTGCTTGAGATACGGGCCGGACATTCCGGTGACGACGAAACCCAGCGGCGACTTTGCGCCGACGCTCGGCCCACTGGTCGCAGGAATGATCTTGTTCAATCCCAGCGCGCGGGCGGCGATGATCGTCTTCGTGTGTCGCTCGGGATATTCCAGCTCCTTCATCCACGTTCGCGGCGGCAGCAGCACCTTGCCCAGATCAATCTGCTGCGTGTCGAGCGCGAACTTCTGCTGCGTGTTAATCTTCGGAAATTGATTGGGCTTGCAGGCAACCGTGCCGCCGCCGTCGGCCTGGGCGGTCGTGCAGATGTAGCCGATGTAAATGCCTGCGGCCTGCGAGAGCTTGAACGACAGGTCGATCCAATCCTTGACTTCCTGCACCGTGCCCGGCTCGACGACTGCCATCCGAAGGTGCTCGCAGAGGAAACGGCTGTCGGCGGGAACCTGCGTGCTGTCGCACCACGGGTCGTCTCCCATGATGATGACCGCCCCGCCGCCGGGATTCGCTCCCGCGAGGTTGCCGATGGCGAGTGCATCGGATGCCACGTGCACACCGACGCTTTTCATGACCGCGATCGCCCGGCACGGCGCCATCTGGGCGCCGTTGACGGCGGCTGCGCCGAGCGCTTCGTTATTCGCTTGAAATGCGCGCACGCCATGCGACGTGATGAGATCTTTGATATCGCCGAGGATGTCGAAGAAACCGCTGACCGGGGAACCGGGATAGCCGGTGAGGAGATGGACGCCGCCGTCCACTTCGAGGGCGCCCTTCACCAGCAGTTCGTTTCCGGTGAATACTTCGTGGCCGGAACTAGCCAGAAAACGCGAGTCGATAGCCATTGTCAGTCGATCCTTGAGCGGCGAA
>Ga0182024_10001723_pt1 | contig 55543 bp, 50 predicted proteins | sample P32metaG_FD_120480 | JGI IMG/M metagenome (GOLD analysis project Ga0182024, IMG submission 120480) | Permafrost microbial communities from Stordalen Mire, Sweden - P3-2 metaG (Illumina Assembly) | ecosystem: Environmental > Terrestrial > Soil > Wetlands > Permafrost | place: Sweden: Stordalen...
AGACTGAACCGAACTTGCCCCAACGGGCATCGGCGAGGTAAAACAATTTCATGTTCTGAGTGCAGCTTCGTTGGCCGGTTTTGAAGTGATCATGTATGGCCGGTTTTGAGGTGATCACCGAGGATCACCTGATGCGCGTAGTCCGCTTCCAGTCCGTTGTACGAGAGCAACGCATCGGTGTACAACGCCGACCCGGCCTCAACATGCTTACGGACCTCTTCCTGAATCGCTTTCTTCTTGCGGTTAGGAATCACGATAGTGCGAACTTTGCCGCCGCGCTCAACGATACCCATTACAGCGGTCTTGTCTTTGCCGCCGGTTCCGGTGATGCGGCGCTTGCGTTCCGCGATGTGCATGTTACGCGCCTTGCCACCGATGAAGGTTTCGTCGGCCTCAACATGGCCGCTGGCCTTTTCGAGCGATCCATTATGCAGCGCCATGCGGATGCGGTGATCGAGAAACCATGCCGACTTCTGAGTGATGCCAAGATCCCGCGCAACTTCGCACGAGCTAACGCCGTTCTTGCAGTTGACGACGAGCCAGAGGGCGGTCAGCCATTTGTCAATGCCCAGCGGCGAATCTTCCATGATGGTTCCAGTCTTCAGTGAGAACTTTGCCATCTGGTGTTTGCCGTAGCACTTCCAAACGCGTTCCTTGGCGATCCAGAATATTTTCTCGGACTGGCAGCGGGGGCACTTTATGACGCCGTCCGGCCAGCGAAGGCTAAGCAGGAAAGCTTTGCAATTCTCGAATTCAGCAAAGTGGATAATGGCTTCTTGAAGAGTCTTAGGCGCTTCCATGTAATGATTATGCGCCTTTGGTGTTAGTCTGTCAAGTAAATAGTTACCCAAAGAAGAGAGTGGACCACGTCTGACGGTTTGCAGTATCCACTTCCGCTATTCTCGCCCCACGTCCTTCGCTTTCTTGTCGTCGCGCAAACCCACAAATTTGCTGTGCCGCAGATGGCCGTCAGACGTCCATTCGACGAACTCGAACTGCCCCACGAGCTGCGGCTCTACCCACCGACATTCCACCATCTTCGCGGCGGTGAGACCCTCGCCCCAACGCCCAGCCTTCTTCTCCGGCAGATTCGCAAAGGGGCATCGCTTGATTTGAAGCGGCTCGATCCTCTTGAACAGTTCGGCTCTCGATAGGGGACTAAAGCCGCTGCGGGTCCTGGCGGCGTAGATGAGCCTGTCGCCCTCGTAGTAGCCGATGACCAGTGCGTCAAAATTCTTGAGCGAAGGCGTGTAGCCGCCGATCACGAATTCCTGGCCCCTGTTGACTCGCATCTTCCGCCAGGCTCCCGAGCGCAGGCCGGGCTCATACTTGCTGTCGCGGCGCTTCGCCACCAGTCCCTCCAGGCCCTGTTCCTTTACCGAATGGATCAGATTCGCAAGGCTTCCTTCTAGAATTGGGGAATACCGGATTGGGTCCGCGAGCTTGGGCAAAACGTGCTTTTCAATCAGCTCGCGCCGCTTCACCAATGGCTCAGCCATCACGTCTTTTCCCTTGAGTACCAGCAAATCGAAGATGAAAAAGTTGAGCGGAGCGCCTGCGGCGGAGTAGTTCTGCAGTGTATTGAAGGAAGGTCTGCCTTCTTCATCGAGAGCCACAACTTCGCCGTCAATCACCGTTTCATCCGGCATTGAGGCGAGAGCACTGACGATGCTCGGATACCGGGTGGTAAAGTCATTGTTATTGCGCGAGCGTAGCTGAACTTTGCCGCCGCCCCTGATCGCCAGCGCTCTGTAGCCATCGAGTTTAAGCTCAATCAGCCATTCGGGTCCCTCGGGAAGCTTCTCCGTGCGCAGCAGTAGCATTGGTTCGATAAAAGCGACTCTGGGCACTTTCTTAGACATCGAAGTCTAAAGCATAGCGCTCGGTATCGGCAACACTCAAACGGGTTGATGAGAGAATGCGGGCCTTGAATTTCAGGGACGGGATTCTTCAGAAACGGAAATTGGCCCAGTCCTGTGAATACGCTGCCATCCCATGCAGGAATCGCCACCGAAGATTCTTAGCCGGTCCTCTCTTAACGAACAGCGTTCTTTTCGACCTCAAGCCATTTCTCCGCCAGTTTGACGGGATCACTCGATAGGTCGATCGGGGTGCTCTCCTGCTCCCTGCCCTCGACGAGGAAAACCCCGAGCACGCCAGTCGTCGTAGGACGCAATTCCAGTCTCTTAGCGCCGGTTTCCAGACGGAAAATGGAATCCACCCAAACTGCCCGCACCAGGATTCGTCTGGGGTGACCAATGTCTCGACAAGCGGTCAGCAGACCATTTAGGAATGGTCCGTTGCGCAGGGCGTCGGCGTGCGGCGCGATTTCGAGTGCCGCCGATCGGGCGGCTTCTCGCGCGGCTGCTTCGCGCGCGAGCGCTTTGGGGTCTCTTTCGTCCCGTGATTCGAGCGCCTTGAGATTGCTTTCCAGGTTGTCGAGGAAGCTCATACTTCCTAGGATAGCGATGTCTCGCGGAAGACCAGCTGATCGTATATTATTCGCTTCGCTGCTCGAACTGATTGAACTGGAAGAACCGATGTAATGGCCGGGGCGGTGAGGTGCGAGTCATTTATTCCGTCTCACAATCCCAAAGATCTCCTCAGGCCGCTTCTTCATCAATTGCTCATTCGGACTCTTCGCACCGCCCGCAAGCCACGATTCCACCTTTGCCATCGACAGCTCATGCCGCGTCGCCGGCCCCGGGGCTGAGAGTCCATCAATCCGGATCGTCTAAACTCGGCCACCCCGAACGCCGTTGCCGGCAATTCATCGGATGGTTCGTGGGAATCTTTTGGATGAGCAAACGGAAGCTTTGGCCGCCGAAACCTGGATCCGAATTCTAGTCGGTTCGTCGAGTCAGGCCCATACTCGGGTGTCATTTCCAATAATCTGCAATACACGCCATAGCTTTTCGTCATCGGCGCTGGCAGCGTATTTCGGTAAGCCGTCCTTAAGCTGTGTTTCATACTCCTGTGGATAGGCTTCACCGACAGCGATCAGCGCCCTCACAACGTTCTCCGGCACAGTCGCAAGGTCCGCATCTGGCTGCAGAATAACTTCTTTTGCGAGGATCGTCACGAGTTTACCGATGAGCGATTGCCTGAGATGACCCAGATATCGGCTGGATAGGAATGTCCGCACGTGATCTTGAGACGTCGGAAATGAAGGTTGAAGAAGGTCCGCTTTGAGGCGTCCAAAAGCAGCCTTCCCCTGCACTGGCGGGTTTTGAAGCACTGCTTTAAGGGACTGGACTATATGAGCGCGGACCTGTTCTGGCAGAGGGTTGAAAAGCGTACTCTCTCTGGTAAAAGCGGGGTGGGCGCATAGGTTTCTGTCGTTCTTCAGCCGTTCGAGCGCCTCCTGCTCAACTTGGTCAATTATTTCGAATGGATCGCGCGCAAGATCGAGAAGCTTACCTTCGATTGACTGAAGTTGAGTAACGTTGTTTGTGGCGATAGCCTGATCGAGATCAATTGTGAATTGGATGGCCGCGCCCTCTCCCTGTTCTCCCAGCTCTCGGTATTTCGTCATGAGGTCGTACGCTACTGCAGTCCAGGTTAAAATGACGGCAGCCCGGTTGAGTCCGGAACGATAGGCGTGAACTGCTTCACTTATATACTGCCGTGTGTTTTTATTATGGACGGTGAGCACCAGTTCATCAAGATCCGTGAGCGTAAAAGGAGTCATATTCGTCAGTCCGTAGTCGTCGTAATGTGAAACGCATTCGAATTGCGCAGCAAGACAATCGCATTTCTACATCTGCCAGTTGTTCCTCCAAAGATACAACAGCGCCAAGTCTGGTTTCCAATCGAGTGGTCGCGAACTTGAAACAGCTATTCCGACGCTGACTCACGGGAGTTGGGCCGCTCCGACCAGCTACACTGAAATGGAGATTGCCTCTCCCTCAGTTCACACCCGCCAGCCCCACGCTCCGGCCCAGCGCGTTCGACCATGACGATTTCATCTTCGAGCTGAAGATGGACGGATTCCGAGCACTCGCCCATGTGGGCCTGGACGAAACGCGGCTGGTGTCTGGCAAAGGGAACATCTACAATTTTTTTCCTGGCTTATGTGCAGCCATCCACGCCAACCTGGGCCGCGATGCCGTGCTCGATGGTGAGATCGTGATCCTCGATTCAGAGGGCCGTCCACAGTTCTATGAGCTGCTCCGACGCCGTGGACGCGGAGAGTCGGTGTTCTACGTCTTCGATCTCCTCTGGCTGGATGGCCAGGACCTCCGGGCCCGTCCTTTGATAGAACGAAAGCGCCTGCTCTGGTCCATCATCCCCGAGCAACCATGCGTCCTTCTCTACGCCAGCCACATCGAGCGGAGCGGCCTAGAGCTCTTTCGCCTGACCTGCGAGCAGGACTTAGAAGGAATCGTCGCCAAGCTGAAGCACGGGCGCTACGGCGAGGGATGGTTCAAGATACGCAATCCGGTCTATTCGCAGTATGAAGGCCGGCGTGAGTTGTTCGAAAAGAGGTACGCTACACGGAAGTAGGGCAGCGATGGAGGCTTTATGAATTTTGAAATGTCGGATGACGACCTCGAACTCGTGATCAGGGCCCTGGAGCATTACTACGCGTACAAGGTCGCCAGCAAGAGCGAGGACCAGCGCTACAAAGAACTGGCCGATCGCCTAAAGCGGAAGCCCACGGAGCGGGTTGGAGTCGCCGAAGCCCGGCAGGAGCGCGGCAAGAAACGTCGCGCCTGACAACGAATAGCCGCAGTGAGCCGCGTGCGGGCACACGGATAGCATCATCAATGAGTCTATGAAGGAACTCCTCACCAAGAAATTCTGGCGGGACGTCAAAAAAACATTTGACGAAGCGCGCGAAGAGTCACCCAACAGCGGGGATTCACCGGCTGCTTCTCCCGCAAGTGCGAAGTCCAAGAGCAGTGAAGCGGGGGAGGTTCCACCGCCACCGGAAGCAACCCAGCCGAAAAATTGAACGATAGACATCCGCTGCCCTCACAGGCCCAGTTCCGAGAAACGCGCGGGCATGTTCGTCCAAGTGAGGCCCATACGTTTACGCTTGAGCTGAATGACTATTAGTGAGATCGCGTGGCAACGAGACGGCATACTGTCTCAACGGACTTCCCTCCGCCCGTAGTAAAGCTCACGGTAGCAGGCGATACAGGGCCGTGCACGACGACATAGCGGGTCGTTGTGAACGCAGCGGTGGCGGCGGCGAAGGACCGCATAGAAAGCAATGCAGGCGATCACCGCAGACAGCAGAACAAGGACGATGTGCAAAGGCACAGCGTACTGCTTCCTTCCAGCATACGCTCTCGGCCGCAATACCCTCGCCGCACCTGAACCGTGGGGTTAAGCTGCATTTTCGATTTGTGGCTAGCGTCCTGAATGGCTTTCCTTAAGGCTGCAATACAACACTGTAGCCCCCGGGCATTTACGCCGCCGCCGCTTTTCTCCGTATTGATTGTGTTCGTGCTCATCGTGTTTCTCCTGACCGGGTTGCGGTCGTCACATCGATCACTCAGGTCCGGAGAAATCGCAACCAGAATCTTCGGCGATTAGGCACAAGCGGCATCCCGCCAATGTTGATCAAACCACTTGGCGGACACTGGTCCCTTTTTATGTACCAGACAAAACCTTTGCAGCCGCGCGCCAATCAATTTTAGCTTGGAGCCTGCAATCGGTCAAAACTCCGGATCGCCGCCGTCTCGTCTTCGAATGTCTGCAACACGGAATCGATCTTGGTCACGTTCAGCACTTGCTTTACCGATGCGTCGGGATGCAGCAACTTCAAAGCGCCCGAGTTCTTGACGGCGTGACAATAACAGTTCATGAGTACGCCCAAACCTGTGCTGTCGATGCGGCTGACTTTGCTCAGATCGATCAGTACCTTAGTATCTTTTTCCACGCGAATGGCTTTGGTAAGTTCGGCCAATTCGAGTGATGCCGCCAGCAGTTGGCTTGATTCCGTGAATCGAATCACCGTAACATCATTGACCTGTCTGCGTTCAATGACAGGTGCGGCCAGCCCGCGAATCAACAATTCGGTCCCGCGCACCTCTTCATAGCATTCATTGCATTCCAGATAATGGCTCTCCAGCGCGTCCACCAGGTCCGCGCTCAGCCGGCGGTAAAGATACTTAGTGGCGAGTTGTTCCCGAAAAACCACGTCGCGGTGAAGACCCAGGTCCATATGACTAAGTGACCTCAGAGGCCCCGATGTTTCGTTTGCTCCAAATAAATATTGCGAAATCTTTCCTTAGCCCGGCACAGTACTACGCGAAAATTCTCATCTGTCATCCCGGTTACTTTCAGAATCTCTTCCTTTGATTTTTCGTCGAGATAGTAGGCCCGCAGGATCCGGCGGTCCCGTGGGGAAAGCTGTTCCAAGCCGCTTGCGATCGCCTCGCGCATCTCGAATAGATCCGCGTCCTGCAATCCCTTCCCGGCCGGTTCGGGAACGGTTTCGGGCATTCGTTCGTCGCGCTGCGCCCGGCGGCGGTATTCGGAAATTACATTACGGCAGATACCATTCAGGAATGCGCCAGGCGCCGCCGTATTCCGAACCTTATCGTCTTTCGCCGCTACGAAAAAGCGTGTTAAAGTTTCCTGAACGATGTCGTCGACATCCGGGCACAGAAACCCTACCTCATAGCAAACTTTGAAGCGTACTCTGGGCCGAAGCTGTTCTATATCCTCGTCAGAAAACTGCATGTCCAGGAACGGAACAAGATTGTAACATGCCTTTCAGTGGGGTTGCGGGCGCTTGCTGGTCTTCTGTAATATGAGTAGCCACATCCACGGCCGCCAAACATCATGAAGATCGAAGCCACCCAATTTGAAAAAGCGATTGTGCTGAAGGTCAGCGGCCGCATGGACGCCGAGAACGCGGGCGAATTCGACAAGGCCTGTGAGTTATGGATTTCCCAGGGCTTCAAACATCTGATTGCCGACCTGGCCGATTTGCAGTACGTCAGCAGTATGGGGCTGCGCTCGTTCCTGGCGGCCGCCCAAAGATTAAAATCCGTGTCCGGTTCCCTGATGATCTGCGGGCTGAGGGGCTTACCACGGCAAGTTTTTGAAATGACTAAACTTGATAGCCTGTTTCCCATTTACGAAACGGCCCCACAGGCACTCGCCGCGCTCTGATGGCCTCCCCGTTCGAACGGCTCTCGCTTCCAGCTCGAGTAGAGTCCGTGCGCCTGTTTCATCAATTCGTCCGAAGGGGAGCGGAAGCTGCTGGCCTGGATTCGCCCGATATGAATAAGCTGGATCTGGTCCTGGAAGAGATTCTGGTAAACATTGCCCGCTACGCTTACCAGGGCGGCGCGGGAGATGTCCAGGTGGCTTATTCCGCTGAGGCCGGTTCGCTCCTCGTAGAGGTTACCGATGCCGGCCGCAGCTTTAACCCTTTGGATTCAGCCCCGCCCGACCTGGCACTGGGATTGGCTGACCGTCCCATTGGTGGCCTGGGGGTCCTGTTGGTTAAGCAAATCGTTGGATCGCTTAGTTATCGTCGCCAGGACGGCCAAAACAAGCTGTCCTTCCGGTTTCCAGGCCCTGGAACTATTAGTACTTGAAATAAGCTTTTTTTTGAGACTTGCAACATCTAGCCTAATTGCGTCACTCTATAACAACCGACCCGTTTGCGAAACCATCCGGGCGGAAAAGGAGAAAAAGCCAGATGACAACGTTGCGGAAGCTGAGATTTCCCATCCTGATTGGGAGCGGCATCCTTGCGGCAGCCGGCCTGATTTACTTTGCGAACGGTCGCATAAATTCCGATAAGACCCAAGGCGCTATCGGCAAGCGGGATGTTTACCGCGACGGCCAGGTAGATGCGGCCAGCGTGGGGGCAACTCCCGGCGCCGCTCCGGTAGCCATGCAAGCGATCCTGGACAGCAAAGAGTTCAAATCGTTGGCGAAGAACCAGGCTTTCCAGAGCCTAATGGCCAGCCATGAATTCCAGGCTGTGGCCAAGGATCAGGCCTTCGTGTCGCTGCTCTCCAGCTCCGATTTTCGGCAGATGGCCCAGAGTTCCGCGTTCACGCAATTGCTGCAGAGTGAGTCGTTCCGCAGGGCGCTGGCTCAGTCCAACGTGAGGGAGCTGAATGCCCAATCGCATCAGGAAACCAATAAACAGGAGCTGGGAAGGTTCGACATGAGCTTCGCGGCCGTCAGGCAGGATGCCAACTTCCAGGTCCTGGAGCGCAACCAGGCGTTCGTCAATCTGACGCAAAATATGATGTTCCGGTCTATCGTACGGAATGAGGCTTTCGTGAACCTGGTTGCAGGATCCACATTCCAAGCCATGATGAGGGACAACGCTTTTCGAGGCCTGATTTCGCAGTCCCAGTTCCAGAGTGCGCTGCTGAGCGGTAGTTCCGCCAACCTGATATTTCGAGCCGGCGCTGGTGGCGGCGGCGGCAACCGTTGAGCAGGGTTACAAAACGCTTTAGAATTCCCGGAGTCCCGCGTTGCATCGCGGGACTCCTTCTTTTATTGGCGCCTTGCTTTGCAGCCCACCCACGTATCTACATCCAATCCTCGGAACATATCGAAGTTCTCTATTACAGTCCTTCGCATGAATATCTGGTCACCCATCTCATTCGCTCCTACGAAAACGCGCTGAACTTCGAACGCAACCTCTTCCACTTCACGCCTTCCCGCAAAGTCAGCGTTCTGATCGAGGATTTTGGCGACTATGGCCACGGCGCTGCCGGAACCGTACCCTCGAACTTCATCAGCGTGGGTATCGCTCCTTTCAGCTACACCTACGAAACTTTACCCGCGAACGAGCGCATGACCTGGATCATGAATCATGAGTCCATTCATATTGTGATGGGCGACAACGCCAACAACATCGACCGCCGTTTTCGATCGTTATTCTTCGGCAAGGTGGCGCCTACCGACGAAGAGCCCGTCTCCATGCTGTACAGCTCCTTGACCAGCCCCCGCCATTATTCCACACGCTGGTTTCACGAAGGCATCGCAGCTTTTATGGAAACCTGGATGTCGGGAGGTCTGGGGCGCGCCATGGGCGGATACGACGAAATGGTGTTCCGCGCCATGGTTCGCGACGATGCCCGCATCTACGATGTCGTCGGCCTGGAATCCGAAGGGACGTCCGCCGATTTTCAAACCGGCGCGAATTCATATCTCTACGGAACGCGCTTCATGACCTGGCTGTGCTACACGTATGGTCCCGGCAAATTGCTGGAGTGGGTCACACGCGGCGAAAACACCAAACGCTATTTTGGATCGCGCTTCTCGCAGGTCTACGGCATGGGCATGGCAGAGGCCTGGAAAAAGTGGATCGCCGGCGAACGAACCTGGCAGGAAGCCAATCTCAAAGAGATTCGCAAGTATCCGGTCACCCAGCCGCAGCGGCTATCGTCGAAATCGCTCGGGTCTGTTTCGCGCGCTTATTACGATTCCAGGCTGAACGTGATCTATGCCGGCATTCGATACCCCGCGCACATGGCGAGTATAGCCGCGGTTCACCTGGATACAGGAAATATCGAGGAGCTGAAAGACATCAAGGGACCGGCGCTTTACTACGTGACATCTTTAGCCTGGGACGCCCGCGGCAGAAAACTGTATTACACCACCGACAACAACGACTGGCGCGACTTGATCGTCTATGACGTTGATACGCACCACTCCCAGCGTCTGCTGAAGGATTTCCGCACAGGAGATTTAGCTTTCGATTCTGAGGACAGCTCACTGTGGGGTGTCCGTCACGAGAACGGCTTATCCACGCTGGTAGAGATCCCCTCACCTTATAGCGAATTCAAAACCCGTCATGAATTCGACTACGGCATCGACATCTTCGACATCGATGTTTCCCCCGACGGTCAATACCTCACCGGCGCCATCACCGATCTGAGCGGGCGCCAGAAATTGGTCCGCTTCAAAATCGATCAACTGCGCAAAGGTGAAGCGACCTTCGAAGTCCTCTATGACTTCGAATACAACACGCCGGGGAATTTCGTATTCTCCGCGGACGGACATTATATGTACGGCTCGTCCTACTACACCGGCGCGTCCAACCTTTTCCGCTACGATTTCTCGACCAAGAAGATGGAACCGATCAGCAACGCCGAAACCGGCCTGTTCCGGCCTCTGCCCCTTCCCGACGGATCTTTGATTGCTTTCGAATACACCAGCAAGGGATTCGTCCCAGGGCGTGTTCCCACCCAGCCGCTGGAAGATGTCAGCGCGGTAGAGTATTTTGGGATGGCCACGCTCAAAAAATATCCGGAACTGAAATCCTGGAAACTGCCGCCGCCATCCACCATCAGCTCCGAGAATCTCATTACCCGCGCGGGCGAATACAAGCCGTTGCAGAACGTGCAGTTGATTTCGGCCTATCCCATCGTCGAAGGCTTCGAGAATACGGTAGCGGCAGGAATGCGCGCTGAATTCTCCGATCGGCTGCGCCTGGCGGGCATCAATGTGGATGCCAGCTATTCTCTCGATCCGAATCTGGCCGCGGGCGCCCGCGCACACGCATCCTTTGACGCCCACTTGTGGGACTGGAAGCTCACCGGCTATTACAACTACGCCGATTTCTACGACCTTTTCGGTCCAACTCAGTTGAGCCGCAAAGGCGAATCGTTAAAACTGGCGCATTCGAAGTTTTTGCTCTACGACACGCCGCGCACCCTGTCTTTCGATTGGAACGTAGCCGGCTACGTGGGGCTGGATCGTTTGCCCGAGTATCAAAACGTAACCACCTTCGTTCACAATTTGTTTGAAGCCAATGCTCTACTGAAATACGCGAATGTCAGCCGCGCCCAAGGCGCCGTGGATGACGAACAGGGAACGAAGTGGGGCATTTATTCGCGCATCTACTATGCCGATAACGCATTTCCTCGCTTGTGGGCCAACTACGATCACGGATTCCTGCTGCCGAAGAACAGCGCGTTGTGGCTGCGCGCCTCGGCCGGCAAGTCCTTCGGCGATTTCAACAGCCCATTTTCCAGCTTCTACTTCGGAGCCTTCGGCAATAACTACATCGACCACCAAGAAGTGGATCGCTATCGCGATTACTACAGCTTCCCCGGTGTCGGAATCGATCAGATCGCGGCGCGCAGCTTCGGCAAGTTTCTAGCGGAGTACAACCTGCCGCCCAAGAGATTTCGAGACTTTGGCGCCACCTGGTGCTACGTGAATTGGGCGCGACTCAGTCTGTTCTCCTCGGGGCTCTTCACAAACTTCACCAGCGTGCCTAGCCGTGATTACTACGGGAATGTGGGAACGCAGCTGGATATCCGCGTGGTCCTTTTTAGCTATTTGAACACCACGCTTTCGGGCGGCTATGCGGCGGCAACCGATAAAACCGGTCACGTTTCGACCGAATATATGGTCTCTCTGCGGGTTCTCTGATGTTGCCCGCCTCGATTCGATTGGCTCTTATCCAAGCTGGTCTGAGCATACTTCCAGTAATTCTCTTCTTGTTCGCTCTGGAACTGATCGACACTTACAAACTGCTCGCTCTTCGCCGCGTGCTCCGCAGCGTTGCGGTTGGATGCGGCGTCGCGATAGTTTGCTACGGTCTCAACACGGCGATTTACAAGCTTGGCATGGTCTCGCCGGCGCTGTGGGCACGCTCGGGAGCGCCCGTGATCGAAGAAATCGCCAAGGCGCTGTATGTCGCCTGGCTGCTGCGCTCGAACCGGGTAGGTTTCATGGTGGACACGGCCATTTCCGGATTCGCCGTGGGAGCCGGCTTTGCAGTTCTGGAGAACCTGACGTACCTCCCGGATCTCAACGCCACGGGCCTGGTAACCAGTGCTATCCGGGGTTTGGGAACGGCCATGATGCATGGCGGAACGACAGCGATCTTCGGAACCGTATCCGCCAATCTGGCCGAGATCCGAAGTTCGCGATCGCCGTTGGTGTACCTACCCGGACTGGCGATTGCCGTTATCATCCACGGCCTTTACAACCAGCCGTTCTTGCGCCCGGTCACGTCCGCGGTAGTAGTTCTGCTGACTCTGCCGGCCGGCATTGCGTTTATCTTCTGGCGCAGCGAAGCAGCCCTCGAAAAATGGCTGGGCACAAAGCTGGATAAAGACATCGATCTTCTTCAGATGATCACCAGCGGAACGTTTAGCTCCTCGCGCGCCGGATCCTACCTGCGTTCGCTTGAGAGCACCTTCGCGCCGGAAGTCCTGGGAGATATGCTTTGCTACGTGCAACTTTCGCTCGAGCTGAGCGCTCGGGCCAAGGGAGACCTGCTGCGCCGCGAGATGGGTTTCCCCGTCGTGAGCGACCCTGAATTGCCCGGCCAGCTTCGGGAGTTGACTTGGCTGGAATCACGGATCGGTCGTGCCGGAAAGCTGGCTCTCTCGCCCCTGACCGGCCAAAGCCGGCATGATCTCTGGGAACTTCAGCAACTCTCCGAAAGCTAGCCACGGTGACGCGAATGTGGCGCACGGACTCCCCATGCCGCCGTTCACGAGATCGATTCACAACAATTGGCTCAGCATGTCATTTTGTCGGATACATAAAAAAGGGCCCCAACCCGCCAACCGATGTCTGCATGATGTGGCCTCAGCATGATCGTTGAACAATTGACTTGCTGTTTCTCCCGACCGGAGCGATGAATGGTCACGACCGCAGCCCGGTCACAGGAGAAACGAGAATGAACACCACGACTGAATCGGAAAGAACCCATCGGCACCTGAAGTTCCGCAGCCGAAGACTTTTCACCTGGGTGTTCCGCGCGAGCCCCGGGTTGATGACCTCCTGGGACCAGTTCGAATCCATGTTGGGCCCCCAGAAACATTAAGGAATCTTGAGAGAAAAAGTTTGAAAACCGTATTTTTGGGGAGCCAAGACTTCGAAGTTCGAACTGATGCTGACGTTTTGTTGACAGCATCGACCCGCTTGCCCGGTAGCTTTTATCCCCAACATTCCGAAGATCTTCGGTGTTCACGTGTCTCTCCGGTTTCAACCGAGAGACCTGAGCGCATACTGCCGGACCGTTCCTGTTGGGCGCTCTCGCCCCGATTTTCTCCGTTTTCTCTTATTGACAGGTCGCGTTTGTTGACAGGGGGGTTAAGCTTGGGGTGGCAGCAATTCTGTTCGAAATGCGGGTACCCATCTGATTCACTAACCCAGATCAGGGTACAGCCCGGCTGAAGTGTGAGCCTCTCCGTCGCGCCGAGCCGCCGCGGGGGCCGGTCCGCGATCTGCTGTTGAGAGCCGGCATCAGCGGTTTCCTTTTCCAACGAATTGCAGGATTTTCCCTTCTATTTCCAGGATTATCCACCGTGGTGTAAAGTGGTGAGTCATGAAGACCCGCAGTACACCATGCCTCCGCGCGTCATTCAACTTCCCGTATGGCATTGACCAGAATCTCCAAGAATTAGCCACACAAAAAAAAGCATCTCTGCCGTGGTTTGTACAAGAAGCGGGGGAAAGGTACGTTGCTGAGGCAAAGGTAGAGGTCCGGAAAGAGCCCGGACAAACTGTCCGCACTTCCAAATGACCAAGAAGACCAGGATGACACCTCCCGTCATAGCAGCCGCTATAGCCGCCGTGCCATTCGTTTTCTGGTTCTTATGGCGACGGACAAGACCCCGTCCAGTCAAAGGGAATGCGGCGCCCGTCCCGGCAAGGAGCGCTTCGGTGGTGGTCCCCGCCGATACCGCGCCACTCGAAGTCCCATGTCTTCCAGATAGTTCACTGCCGGTTGAGGATCCGCCGACGGCGCTCTGGGCCGTTTGCACAGCTCAATCTCGTGGAGAGACGATTACTTTTCCCTCACAAATCGAGCCCACGATATTCAACCCCGCGCGTTCCGAAGATAATCCGCCTGAGGTTGAGGCAGACGAGGCGTCCGCTATGCCGGACGAGAAACAGTCGGTTACAGTTGTTGCGCGGGCCGGGTCTCAAAGTGAGGCGGAGAATTCAACTTTAGGGGTTCGCAACGCAACAATCGAGCTGTTGCCACTCTTGGAGGTTGCCTCCCTGATTGAGACTGAAGAACTGACGCGCGGCGGAAGAAGAAGAGCTAGCAGCGTCACCGGCAGTTGTGGCAGCAGGGCCTCAGAGCGCAGAAATTGGGAGACAGCAGAATGACCCACTTGAACCGTCTTCGCAAAATGCAGACGGTGTTCCGTCGCTGCCATCAACAGAAATACCCTTGGCCGGGACCGCGCCCGGCAACGATATGCAAGCCGGTCACACCGCCCCTGAGACGGCAGCCGCTCTAGCCGTGTTGCCTCCACCTGATGCGGAAGGTGCGGAAGCGGAGCTTCCTCACGGCGCGGAGGAATCCCATGAGGAAGACACCAGGGAGGCATCCCATATCTACCGTCCACCGCCGCAAAAACCGACGCGGCAAACAACTGTCAGGCCGGTTCCTCAAACACCCACGCGCCCGGTTTCCGATTTGGCTCTCGACATTCGTGTCCGCCTGACGTTTGACCGCTCGGGGTATTGCGAGGTCCGGCTTCTGCCCGAACGCACGGCAGAATTGGACACCGAGGTAGACGTGAAGAGCGGAGGAGCCCCGCTGCATCTGGTGGCACAGGAGGAATGGTATGAGGACCTTTCGTTCGAGAATATAGGGGAACGCTTATTGCGTGGGCTTGAACTAAAAGGGCTTCTTGCAGACGATCGCCGAGTCCGGTGGCTTCTAACAGGGCAGGAAATCTATGTGCTCGCAAGCCATCCGCGCGCCAGCGGTTTTGTCTCCGCAACCCAGCTTGTTTTGGGCCGTTCTCACGTTGTGCTGTGCGCGGCCGGATTACTTCCGCAAGTCGAAGCGATACTGAATGCATCCGGGTGCAGGGGATACACGAAACTGGACGAAGCGCACGGAGTTCCATCCGGTTGGGTTGGGCTTCGCGGCGTGGCGCCCACTACGGCCGTGCCGCTGGAGCCAGGCAGCGACCCGTTTTACCCGATTAAGCCGGCACTGGACATTGAAATCGAACTTGAAGGCGGCGTGTGTTGCGCAACTCGATTTGGCTGGCGGGATTCCCCCAAAATCAGGTTGCTTGGAGACGCAAGAGGGCCGGTGAGAGTCCTGATCGACGAAAAAGATGCCATCCGGGCGGCTGATGGCTCTTTGACTGTGGAGGGCTGCGACTTACCGGGACAACACTTCGTTTACTGCGAAGGCCTGTCCTGTTCCCGCTCTTATTCGATTGAGGAGCCGCCGGACGCTTGGGAGGAATGGCCAGCCTACCGCTTCGGTCACGCTGAAATCTGCGGGCCCTTGGTTCATCTTCGTCCTGAAGCGGCTGGCAGGCGGATCTTTAGCGTTCCGATGTCAAATCCGCTTCTCCTTGGTGCTGAACCTGGTCAAATCTTCCGCTGTTCGTCTCGAAGGGTTGCAAACTGGAAAGGGTTCGTGCCGTTCGACGTCGTGTGGGCGCTCCCGAACCAACCGTATATTTGCGACAAGAAAACGGCGAGTATTCGTCAGTTCGCGAACGCTCCGCTTACGCCTCCCCAGAGCCCCAAGAAGCCTGTACTTTCTTGGTGCGCGGCGATCCTCGAAGCATCGGCAAAGGGGCTTCGGATTGAAAATGGCTTTCCCGATGGGACGGTTCTCTGGAACGAGTATAAAAAGGCGGCCCGGAACATACGGAGGGCCGCGCGGTGACGCCAAACGAACTTCTCTTATGGCTTTCGGCGCGGAAGGCGGGCTCCTGGTCACAATTCCGGGGAGCGGTGGAAACACTCGATTTGGCGAATAGCTCTGCGGAGGGCGAGGAAGACGCCGGGCTGCCAATCCATCAACGGGTCCGCTTGAATCTGGAACGGCTCGGTCATATTGAATTTGGTGCAGCCGACAGCGAAGAGGGCTGGCGGGTAGTGCCTCCTACCTTGGCGCTCTTGCAATACAATGGCCGGGTTACTGGCATTTTGTGCGGAGCACGAACCCTCCCTCTTTTAGAGAGAATTGAACGGGCGGCGAACGAATTGCCGTTCGAACGCGTGCCGCACCCGGATTGCCCGGACATTCTGCGTATGCACGCGCCAAGCGCCCAAATCCTCATCGACATGGCTCAACGCGAGGGTATCTTCTGCCAAGCCGATGCCCCTACGGCTTTGCTCTCCCACCTCCCGTCCATTGATTCCGCTAAAAGCTGGCATCGCAGTCCGATGCCCGCAGCGGGCAAGGACTGGGATGTAAAGCAATTCGCTGTCGAAAGGAAGTCGATGAAGTGGGGGACGATTACGCTTCAGGAAGCGAATGCGCCCGGAGCGCAGGGGCTATTCCGTTTCACGCGCTTTCAAGTATCACAGCATTTTCTGCGCGAAGGCCGGGAAACAATCAAACTCCCAGGTCCGGTTGCGATATAAAGTCGATCGCTTCTCGCGCTCGCTTCTCGATTTCATGAAGATGATGGAGATTCTCGATAAGCACAGTGTGACCTTCGTTTCGGTAACACAGCCGTTCAACACAACGACGTCGCCAGGGCGGCTGCTGGTGAACATGCTGTTCTCGTTCGCCCAATTTGAGCGCGAGATGATTTCCGAAAGAACGCACGACAAAATGGGCGCGGCCCGGCGTAAGGGGAAGTGGATCGGTGGGAACCTGGTCTTGGGTTATGATTTGGCACCAAAGGGCGGCGCACTCGTCGTCAACCGAAAAGAAGCGGATCGAGTCTGTGAGATCTTCCGGTTGTATCTGGAATTTGGATCACTCATCCCGCTAGTAGCGGAATTGGAACGGCGCGCCTGGAAGATGAAGGCCTGGACGACCCTGGAAGGCCGCGAGACCGGCGGCTCTCGCTTCAACAAGACCACGCTTTACAACTTGCTCACCAATGTCATTTACACAGGCCGCGTGAAGTATGAGGGCAAGCTTTATGATGCCGAACACGAGCGGATCGTTGACGACGACACCTGGAACCGTGTCCAGGAACAACTAAACCGAAATGGCCGGCGGGGTGGACGGAACGTCCGGAATAAATGCGGGGCGTTATTGAAGGGGCTCGTGCACTGCGCGACCTGCAACTGTGGAATGGTTCACACCTACACACAGAAAGCTAAAGCTCTATATCGTTACTACGTGTGCGTCAACGCCCAGCAGCGAGGCTGGAACAAATGCGAGACGCGATCCGTTTCAGCGCCTCTACTCGAAGACGCTGTCGTGGACCAGATCCGGGGCTTTGCTCAGCGTCCGGGGATGTTGTCGGAAGTGCTGCGCCAGTTGGAGGAGAACCGCCAACAGAATGGTCCGACATGGCCCATAGTCGAGCCGGGTGATGTTCGCGATGCTCTTCTGAAGTTCGATCCGCTGTGGAATCAGCTCAACGGTTGGGAACAGGAGCGGCTTATCCGCGCTCTGGTGAAGGAGGTCAGTTACGACGGCCCCAACCAGACTGTGACCGTTAGTTTCTTGTCCGAAGGGATTCGGGAATTGTGCCGGACAGAACCGATGGAGAAATCGAATAATGAAGAACTCAAATGCGTTTGAGCTAAGCTTTCAACTTCGTGCTGGTCCGCGCGCTCCGGCTACTGGCTTAGACGGGCAGAAGCCAGCCGGGGCGGGACATCTCCCGCGCGTGACTCAAGTGCTGGCTCTCGCCATACATTTTGATGACATGATTCGGCAAGGCGAGGCAAAGAATTTTGCCGATGTCGCGCGGCTCGCTGGTCTGTGCCGGGAGCGTATTAGCCAGTTGATGCGCCTGACCTACCTGGCACCCGATATTCAGGTGGAGTTGTTGTACCTTCCTCCCACGTCCACGGGCCGATATCCGGTTAGCGAGACGAGTATACGACGTATCGCCAGTCTCCTTTCCTGGGTCGATCAACGCGATCAGTGGGAACGGCTCGAGGTTGAACACCGGCTCGGGAGAGGGCCCAACTTATAAAGACATCAGCACGTTAAGCATCGTCCCCTCGAATACTCCGAATAGCAGACGATCATGCCAAAACGCCACAGGTGGCACTTCTACGCGGAGGATGTTTCCCGTAACTGTAAACCGCAGATCCGCAGCCGCCCAACTTCCGGATGCCCCGTAACCCAGGACTAATCGATCGGTTCGTATCTTCCCTAAGTTGCAGAGCCAAAAATTGGGTCGCGGGTTCGATCCCCGACCGGCTCACCACTGTTTGTTAGTAAATCACCTTCATCGAAAACTGGATTTGCCGTGAATTGCTGGCAGTGTGGTTGATTTCGCCGAAGCCCGGCCCCAGCAGGATGTTCGAGGGCAATCCGAAGTTCACAAAATTAAAAATATTGAAAAATTCGGCGCGGAATTGGAGAAACGCGCGCGCGCCGCCGGCCCTTTCTGCCAGTGGCGTATCTTTAATCAATGCGAGATCGATGTCATGCAGTCCGGGACCACGAAATGTGTTGCGGCCTAACGTGCCGAATACGCCGCTATTGGAGCCGGTTCCACCGGGTACGCCGATGGGAATTGAGAAATAAGAAGCGTTGTTGGCGCCCAGACCGAAGTAATCCTCGCGCACGGTGCGGCTGGTGGAAAGAACCGGTGTTCCAATTTGATCCGGCCGGTCGGTGCCCATCGATCCCACGCCGGTTTGCTGGATGCCGGAGTAGATGGTGAATGGGAGTCCGGTTTGAAGCGTCCCGATGCCGAGCACCTGCCAGCCCGCGGTCAAGGTCTTGCCGAGGACTCTTCCGAGCGGCGTGCGGTCCGCATGTAAATCCTGAAATACATTGAATGACAGCGCCTGCTTCACATCGAAATTGGACGGTCCTTTATCCAAGCGCGCATCGAACGGATCTTCGGGCGCGGGTTGCGCCACGGCGCCGGATCCTGAAAGGCCTGCATTGATCACGGCGCTGGTGTCGTCAATCGATTTCGAGAACGTGTAGCTAGCCTGGAAGCCGAAGCCAGAGGCTGTGAGCTCGCGCGTGGCCGAGATCTGCAAGGCGTGATAGGAAGAATGCGAGCGGTTGTCGATCACGCTTACCATACCGTAGCCGCCAATGAAATTGCCCGACGAATCGAACTGGCTGTAAGGCGCGAACGCCGCGGTAGCCCCTGGGAAACCGTTGGGAAAATCCACGGCAGGCAGTTTAATGCCGGCCGTGCCCACATATCCTGCGTTGATGGTTGCACCGGCGAGCTTCTGTTCGAAGCCGGCCGCCCAGGTGCCGATATAACCATTCTCGAAGCCGGGCGAAATGCCCAGAATGTTAAATTGCGAGATTTGATGGCCCGGCGAAACGGCCGCCAGTTGTTGCTCGTAGAGCAGCAGATTCATCAGCGTGTTGGCTGGTACTTGCTTGGAGTTCCCCGAGGCGAACGCAGGCGCTCCGCTCATGTTGTATACAGTCGGCAACTGCTGGGGCGTAATCAAAGCGCCAAAATCGATCGGTTGACCGGGTGCGGCGGTCACATGCGGATAAAGAACGAACGGCGTACTGCCGGTGAGCGAATTATCCTGGTAGAGATTGATGAGCAGGGTAGTGATGGCGCCTCCCACGTGCACCGTGGTATTCGAGGCCGCTCGCCAATCGAACGACAAGCGCGGACCCCAGCCGTTCGGATCGAGTTTATAAGCCGGGCTGGGGTTGATCAATACCTCCGAGCCAGGCGTGACACCAGTGTTCAGTCCCAGCACGGGAGCGGAGGTGCGCATGTTTTCCTCGCGGATGCGCGACTCGATTTCGTAACGCAAGCCTGCGTTTACCGTCAGGCGATCGGATAGCTTCCAGGTGTCTTGGAAATAGAAGTTGTAGGCGTCACGATGAACGGCCGAATCGCCAATGGCCGCGCCGTGCGAGAAGATCGGCGGCGCCACCGCCTGGGTGAACGAGAATGCGTCGGCTTCGAGCAGACCGCTAAGCGCATCGGGCAGCGGTTGGCCGAGGGCGATATTGTGCAGGCCGCTGGTCGACACAATCGGAGCTGTTGCGTACGCCGTTCCACCCCCGAATTGATATCCGCCGTTGGGGTTGATTCCAAACATCGTGGTGTCGCGATTGCCACGCCATTCGCCGCCTGCCTTAAAGGTATGCTTGCCGCGGATCCATTGAAAACTCTGCCGAACCTGAAAAAGATTGCCAAAAGCGGCGATCACCGTTCCCCCGGCGACATTGAACGGCTCGTAGGAACCGTCGCCGAAAGTCAGCGCAGGATCCGTGTGGTCGGGCGTAGGGAACTGCGGTGTGGTGCGCGTGAAACTGATGCCGGATTCCATCGTGAATGTGGGCGACGGCGTGCGAGTCCAGGAGACAGCGGCGTTGCGTTGCCGATCGAGAAAGCCTGCGGCGAATTGCGGATCGATGACCGTCTGGCTGGGATTGATGATCGGCCCGTTCACGTCGGCCATAGTGAAGCGGCCGAACAGGCGCGACTTGTCCGATAGATTGTGATCGAGGCGCATCGAGAATTGATCGGAATCCGTGACGACCCTCGAAGGCGCTTCGTAGGTGCGCGCGCCATAGGGGCCGCTGGGATCGTTCGGCAGCGGATAACGCGCGAGGATCTTGGCGATGCGTGGATCCACGGGAACCATCAGCGTATCGCCGGGAAAAGCGGTGGTGTCGAAGCCCTCGCGCTCTCGCGCGGTCGGCACCGGGATCACCTCGGTGTCACTCAGCACCTGCCGGAAGCCTTGATATTCCGCGAAATAGAACGTACGGTTGCGGCCGTTGTACCAGCCGGGAATCACCACCGGCCCGCCATTGGTGACGCCGAATTCATTGCGGATGAAGGGCGGAATGCGCTCCGGTTGCGCCAAAGACTGGCGGTCGAAGAAATTGCGCGCGTCCAGCGCCGCGTTCCGCAGGAACTCGAACGCCGATCCGTGAAGTGCGTTGGTGCCGGAACGCGTCACGATATCGGTATAACCCGCGGCGCCTCGGCCGATTTCGGCCGGCATCCATCCGGAACTCGAGTGGATCTCTTCCACGGCATCCACATTGAAATTCGTGAACGTAGCTCCGCCCATTTCGGGATCGCTCGAATCCGCGCCATCCATGGCGAAGACCGCCGCGGTACCGCGCTGGCCGTTGATCGCGAATTGCTGAGTGAAATTGGAAGCACCGTTGGTATCGGTCATGGTGCCGGCGGCGAGCAGCAGCAGCGCGCTGAAGTCGCGCTTGTTCAGGGGCAGATCGGACACGGCTTTGCCCGACAGTTTCTCTCCTCCCGAGCCCTGGCCGGTTTGGGCTTGGTCCACGATCGATAACGTGCCACCGGCGGAGAGTTCCAAAACGGCGCTCGCATCGCGGGGCAGTTGAACCGGCTGGGGACAAGTCACCGTCGTGCCCTGGTATTCGACGGATACCGTATAGGCTGCGGGGGCCAGGGCGCCGAACGAGAAAGAGCCGTCGCTGGCGGTCACTGCGGTTGCTCGATGGCCGCCTGACTCCACGCGAACCGATGCACCAGCGATGGGCCGCCGATGATCGTCGCGCAAAACTCCGCTCCACGGTTTGCCGGTGGTCTGCGCCGTGGCCGGCAGCGAGGCGAGAATCGCAAGACTGGCGATCATGGTCGATCGGATCGGGGTCAACAGATCAGCATATCCAAGTTGTCAGGCGAAATGGTCGAAGTTCATACCTTGAGTTGGACTGGTCGATGAAAGCCGGCGATGGGACGCGCCGTGATGAATGTCGAAACAAAACCCGGCGGCAACATAGACTGTATAAATCCGGAGTGTTTATTGGTGCGGCAATGCTTACTCTTTTCATGAGCCATTCTCTGAAGGGGCTGACGGTCCACAGAAATAGATGCGACGCAGACAGTAGTTCTCGTCGAGTTCGAGGATGCGCCCGGAACTCGCTGGCCGCGTCCGCCGGCTACCATCGGCGCCACCGCGAGAATAGAACGGACCTGGCAAGTTAAGAGGGGCCGCTACAAATTCAGGATTTCTCAGGTCGTCCAGTGAGAGCCCGAGCAAACGGATTGCGCCAGCTGCATCATTAGCCGCGAGGCGAACCGCTAGGCTCGGCGTCGCCAGCGGACAAGAAGAAACTGCGTGCAGACGCGCGGTAGTGCGAGAGGATTCCCTGTCTGGATTGGCGCCACTCGTCCGGCAACGCGTTACTCGTTGACGTGACTCCGGCGACTCTGTAGTCGTGAACTGCCGGATGGACGGATCAGGCGGTTCTGTCCAGTTGGTCGGGCACTCGGAAGTAATCCACGTGCGCGAGAAGTCGGCAACCGACTGCTGCAGGGTCGTCCAGTTCAAGGCGCAGCGCCGGCTCGCCAAAGACCCTAAGCGTCCGCACGTCTCAATTGGGAGTTGCCATCAGCCTTATCGATTCTCGGCGTTTTTCGCTCTCAGTGGAAGGCTGTTCGGAGGGTGCCGACATTCAGGTTTGTGAACGCCGTATGCACGAGCGCGCTCCAAGCTTCACTGCTTGGCGTACTTGGCCCACATTGTCGGATCGGACAGCATCTTGATGAACAATCCTCCCACTACGGAGCGTGCTTGAAACCCCACTTGCTTGGCCGTCACAGTATCGTACCAGTCGGTGAGAGGCACGCGGCTCTCCGAATCGTTCGCGAACTGATACGCCGGCGCGACCAGCGTCTCAAAATCAGACTGATTGTCCGCGAGTGTCGCCGTCCAGAGCACCCAATCCAGCTTCGTGTAATCTTTGCGATTGTCGAGCGGCAAGCCATACTTGTTCTGCCTAGTTTTGTAGTAGGCGATTTCGGTGCGAGCCACCTCAGCGGGAAACAGATTCAGGCCGAGCAGTTTGTCCCAAACCAGATTGTACTTCTGGCTCCAGGTTCCGGGTTTGTCAAAGGCCACGCGGTAATGATCGCCATCCTTTGCCAGATCGATCCACTTCTTTGCGAATTCCTCGGCCGTGGTGCGATATTCGGCCGCGGCCTGCTTTCGGCCGGTCATTTCCGCCAACATGCCGTACGCGCCCAGTGCCAGGATTGCTTTGATCGACAGATTCGCATTGTGAGCCAAGTGCCCCGCGAAATCGTCCGTGGAAAGCTGATTCTCCGGGTCCAGGCCTTTGCTCTGGAGGTACTCAGCCCACTTGGTAAGCTCACGCCAGTAGCGCTCGGCAAACGACGCATTGCCTTGCACCTTGGCCAACGCCGCAGTCAGGATCAGCATATTGCCGCTTTCCTCGACCGGCATTTGATTTTCTTCGGTAAGCTCACCGCCACCATATACCTGCCCGTTCGCCAGCGGGTACGTTCCGAGATCATGCGGCGCGAACGGCCAGCGCCACCGCTCTAAGCGCGCGTATTCCATCACTGGATAAAGCTGCGCTTCCAGTAACCGCGGATTGAACAGGAGCGTAAACGGAGCGCTAGGATAAATGACGTCCACGGTGGCGATGCAACCGTTGCTGAAATTCTCCTTAGGGAAGAACATCGGAGTCCCATCGGCGTCCGAAACCAGCTTGTGGGCGGCCAGCGTCTGGCGGTAAGCCAATGTAGCCAGGCGCGCATATTTTTCGCCGCCGACACTCCGCAGGTCACCCATCAGCCTTGCGTCGAAAGCTTTACTTTTTTGGAGCAGAGTATCGTGATCGCGTCGGGCCATACGAAGCAACATTGCCGCGTTCGCGCCGTTGCGCCTCCACCAAGCCCGTTCACGCCGTTCCAGATATTCAACGGCGTAGATGTCGTCGTAACCGATCATCATGTAGCGGGACGCAGGCCGGGAATCGATCTTACCCAAATCGATGGAGAACGCAAGCACCGCGCCGTTGTCTGCCAAATCATCGGAATCCGGCAAGCGACCGTCCTTTGAAAATGAACTGGTCTCCTGCTTCCTCAATCCAATGGACGCTGTGACGCCGTCCGGACGGTCGGCCTCAAGATACAAATATCCCCAGTCGATCCGAAGGTCGTCACCGCGTTTGGCTAGAATCGGCTGTTCGCGCGAGCCGATCCGCAGGGCGGTTTGACCATCCACCAGAACGCGCGTTGCCGAAACGGGCTGATCGCGCGTGTTAACAACCAACTCCGAGGACGCATCAAAATAAAGCGCGACGTTATGTTGCTTGCCATCGGCGGAGCGGACATCCCATTCGACATAGCTGAGTGGCCGCGACAAAACATCCAGATCGTCCGGCAGTGCTGGCGTGAAGAACGTGAGTTCGAGACGCACCCCGCCGTCTAAGAATTGATAGATGGTGCGCGTAGGCAAGACTTCCAGTCCAGCCTGATCCATAGCGGGAAATTTGCTGCCGCCCGTCAACGCGTACGTCTTGGAATCAATTCGAGCCAGCGCAGTCAGACTGTTGGGCTTGCCGGTCCAGTGCGTTGTGATGGAATCAGTCAATCGATCGGCCGCCGACCAGATGCTGAAATAAGGATCGTGCGCGATCAGCGGAACGGCGGGAGGCCGGATCGGCGCGAGATGGTCTGAAGAAGGGGGCTGCGCGCCTGCAAAAAGCACGAAGCTCACGAACAACATGCAGAGCTTCATTTCGCGAAATCCCCCGCTCGTGGAAGCATGAATGGAAATGCAGTGATACGCAACTTAGCCGCGCCGTATGGGATCAACGTGATTGTTTCTGTCTCGCGGCCGTCAGCGACCGGGCTCACCGGAAGCGGCCCCGCCGAATCGTCCACCAACTGCCACCCTGGCAGCCGTCGCGCCCTCGCTGTGATTTCAACCGCTGCGGAGGTCGACTCAAAAGGCTGCTTCGCTACGGGATTCTCTTTCACAGTGAACCAATCCGCTGGATGGTTCGGGTCCAACACCAGCGCGTAGTTCCATGGCGTGGTGGGGTAAACCTCCCAATCCGCTGCCGGCCCGGTCTGTTTGATTTTGTGCCAGCTTTCGCCGATCTTGAGGGAGTACACAATGGGGCCGCGTTCCACCGCGACCGAGTTGTTGTACCAGGTGGATGTCCGCACCGGCATGGGGAATCGAATAGCGATGCGATCGCCGTCATTCCAGTTTCGAACCAAGCGATAGAAGCCGCCTGGTATCACGTCGCGCTGGGCATCACCGTTGACAGTGATGGTCGCGCCTTCCGCCCATGCAGGTATCCGCAAAACCAACGGGAAGCTGGCGGGCTTCGCCAGTTTAATTGCCAAGGAGACGCTGTCACGAAATGGGTAGTCGGTTTGCTCTTCGATGGTCACCGGTCGGCCTTGAAGTGATGTAGACACCTCACTTGGACCATACGCGATTGCCGCAAGCCCGCCGTCTGACGTCGCCATCCACAGATGCGATGCCAGCTTTGGCCAACCCTGGTGCATATTCGCCGTACAGCAACCGAAATTCGGTTCCAGCCCGAAAATGTTGGATTCCGGGCCGTTGGTGGCCCACCGACGATTGGCGAGCGAGCACATCACCTGATTGGCTTGCTGATCGTATTGATGGGCCCACATGTCGGGGGAAAACGTACCGGGCAAGGCGTTGTAGGAAATTCGCTCCAGTCGATCAGCCAGCGCGGCATCGCCCAGGATCGAGATATCGGTCTCCAGCGAGAACATCGCTTCTACCACCGCACACAGTTCGGTGCCTTGAGAAGGATCGAGTCCCGCGTAGTGCTCGTCGGAGCTGAATATGCCGTTGGCTTGGCCATGATACCGGTCGAGCGACAACAGCATCTGCGAGAGAGCCTCGCGATCGCGTTGCTCGCCAGTGATTAACCACCACACGGCGGCCGCCTTCATCGCCATTGCGTTGTTCACGCCGTGAGTCGCCAAACTGGCGTCTTGTTTGTTTACTCGTTCAGTAAACCGAAAATTCGCGAACTGTTGTTCCCAGTCATGACCCTGAGCGTGTAGCTTGCGCGCCAGGTCCAGCAGACTGGCTTCGCCGGTGCGGTTATACAACCACAACACGGACAGCACCTCATCATGCCAGCGGAAAATCGCCCACTCTTTTAACGGACGCTCGTCAAGATGCTTGGCCTGGTAGCCGAAGTATTTCGTGAGCAACGGAATCACCCGCGCGTCGCCCGCGGCCTCCTGGAATTGCGTGAGCGCCTTGAGCATGCCGTAATTCGGCCACCAGTCTGTGTTTTTCGTGGGGCCGATCCAACCCTCCGGCTGCTGGTGATCGAGCGTCCAGTCCATCCAATTCCGGACTTTGCCTATCAAGGCTGGATCTCGAGTTAGATAGGCTAACGGAACCAAGCCATCCAGGAAATAGGGCCCGCGTTCCCAACTCTCGCCAGTGCCGCCCAGCCATCCGCTATTGGTTCCAAGGTCCGGCCAAAATTCGTCGATGTGACCGCTAAGTCCTCGGGCTTGAATCCGCAGTTGTTCAAGAAGCCAGCCATTCGGCCTTACAGAGGTAAGCGGCAGCGGATCAAACGCGTTGGGATGCAACGGTGAGCGATTCGGAGTCGCGACCGGCGGCGCTGCGGTTAAGGTCGCGACGAGCAGCACCAGCAACGCATATGGGAACACACATCTCATGTCTTCTCGCTTCCTCGTCCGAGCGTACCACTCAGAATCGTGAGAATGCGATGTTACAGGATCATCGCGCGAGGCCCAGGTCAATCCGTAGGCGCAAGGTTTCGTCAGACACGCCTCAACCATGAACGCCCCAGCGAGGTTAGTTCGACTAGTAACTGTGATACTCATTTGGTAATCGTGATATCCACTTAGTAAGTCACGAATAGGTCTAATAATTAGTTCTGGAAACTACAGCATTTTTGTATTAGAGTAAGCGCAGAACAAGAGATTGAAATATGCATTCTGCCACTTACTCGCAAGACGATTCACCACGCGTGATTCCGGCGGCTGCGACCAATGCCTCCGAGGTACAACGTTGGCAAATCGAGCGGCTCATTCCGTACTCTCGCAATCCGCGCAAGAACGATGCCGCCGTGGATCGCATGGCTGCGTCAATCCGCGAGTTCGGTTTTAAGATTCCCGTGCTTGCGCGCAGCAGCGGCGAGGTGGTCGATGGCCACTTACGATTGAAAGCAGCAAGGAAGCTGGGCATAACCGAAGTCCCCGTGATCCTGTGCGACGAATGGTCGGAAGCACAGGTCAAGGCATTCCGCTTGATGGTGAATCGCTCCGTCGCCTGGGCCGAGTGGGACGCGGAGCTGCTTGGCCTGGAACTCCTGGATTTGAAGAGTCTCGACTTCGATCTTGACCTCACGGGGTTCGATTCATCCGAGCTGGAGCGCTACCTCGCCGACATCGATGCCGCGCCGGGGCTCACGGATGAGGACGACGCGCCAGAGCCGCCGGAAACGCCCGTCAGTCGGGCGGGTGACCTGTGGTTGCTCGGAAAGCATCGCGTGTTATGTGGAGACGCGACCAAGACCGTTGACGTCGAGCGGTTGGTGGCCAGTGACAAGGCTGACTTAGTCTTCACTGACCCTCCGTACAACGTTGACTATTCCGGATACACGAAGGACAAGTTGACGATTCAGGGCGATCGAATGACCGACGAGGAATTCCGGCGATTTCTGGCTGCTGCTTTCTCCCATTACCGAAGGGCAATCAAGCCGGGCGCTTCGCTCTACATTTGCCACGCCTCCTCGGTCCAGCGCGATTTTCAGAACGCTATTGAGGCGGCAGGACTTGACGTGCGTTGTCAGATTATCTGGGCGAAGAATACTTTTGCCTGGAGATTCGGCAGGTACAAGTTCCAGCACGAGCCGCTCTTCTATTGCCACGTCGGCGGCGAGAAAGATCCTTGGTACGGCGACAAATCTCAATCAACGTTGTGGACGGAAAAGAAGCCAGCAGCGAACCGGCTCCATCCGACCATGAAGCCCGTTGAGTTGGTCGAACGCGCCCTACGCAACAGCAGCAAGGCTGGGGATATCGTGGCGGACTTGTTCGGAGGATCGGGTAGTTCACTTATCGCATGTGAACGGCGCGAGAGGTCAGCACGCCTGATGGAGCTGGACCCGAAATACGCCGACGTCATCGTCCAGCGTTGGCAGCAGTACACGGGCAAGGCGGCGACGTTAGAAGGCGACGGCCGAACCTTCGACGCGATCGCTGCGGAGCGAAAAAGCGATGCCGTCTGAAATCGAACGCTGTCGCAGGGAGTTCGCCGGGATCGAGGCGCAACTGCGTTCCGGCCATTGCGATTTGCACGGCCTCCTCTTGGCGCTGAACGACTGGCATGCCGAACTGCGGCTGCTTGAGCGCGAGGCGCTGGAGCACAAGGTGGCGGCGTGAGCGTCTCTTTGCAGCCGGGCGATGTCTTCAACCCGTTTGGGCTGTTCACAGGAGTCTTTGTGCCGTCAGGCATTACCGCGTGTCGGAAACTACGCCAAGGGGAAAAGCTTGCATACGGCGCGCTGCTGCGGTTTGCTGGCCGTGACGGTAGCTGTTTCCCATCCATGCGAACGCTGGGCGCTAGACTCGGCATTTCCGCCAGGCAGGCACGCTCCTACGTTGCTGCGCTGGAGCATGCACAACTCATCCGGCGAGTGAAGCGCTCTGACGATGGCGGCCAAACGAGTAACGGGTTTCAGTTCCTTTGGCATGAGTTGCTAACTGATTCTGTGAAGAATACTTCCGGGGGTCCCCGGAACGATACTTCCGCCCTACCCCGGAACGGTTCTTCCGCCGAAGAGAGTCAATTAGAAGAGAGTCATCTTGAAGAGACAAACCCAGACATAGACTCTATGCCGCGGAATCGCAAAAACCGCGACTCCCCTTCAGGCATTGGTTCGCCGTCTGTTTGCAAACACTATCCCCTCGTAAGAACGCGTCTCGCTCGGTACATGCAATTGCCGGGCGAGAAGAAGAAATACCCCAGCGAGCGAACCGTTGTGGACATCATGGACGCCGCCGGAACTCCCGACCAGCGGGAGGTGATCGAGGCTCTCAACTACCTCTACGACGAACGCGGGTTGAAGCCGTTAACCGAACATGGCCCGCGATCGTTTGCCTGGTTCATGACGGTCCTACAGGACCACTTCACGAAGAAACGGGATAGAGAATCGGCAGCCAATCCGTGCGGGTATGCCGAATGGGAGGGGCGCAACGAGACCCGGCTGAGCAAAACGCAATTTGAGACTATGACGGACGCCATCGAATGTGCGCCTGAGATGGGCGCAAGCGCCTGATGAGCCGCCAGGTTGGTCGAAGTTGTCCGGTTCGACTGGCAAAGGAGACGGGCGGACAACCGGTGAGGAACTAGCGCGACGGGGGACCATCGTCCTTCGAAGGAGGTAACGCTGAAATATGGCTGAGCGCGGAACGCGAGTAGAGATCGACTTGATCGAGCTGGAAAAGCTTTGCGCATTGCACCCAACCGACTCTGAGCTGGCGAGTTGGTTCAATGTCTCGACGAAGACCATCGAGCGACGCAAGAGCGAGCCAGCCTTCGCCGAAGCAATGGAGCGCGGACGGGCCCGAGGCAAGCTGAATCTCCGGCGCATCCAGAACAAAATGGCGGAGAACAACGCTGCGATGGCGATCTTTCTGGGCAAGAATTTGCTCGGTCAATCGGATCAAATCACGCATAACTTCGACATCCAGATCGCAGTAGCGGGAGGCTCGCCCCAAATCGAGCCGGATGCGATCGATATCAAAATGCTGCGGGAAGGACGATAAACCTCACGTCATCAAACAGATGGAGACTTCGAGCATTGATGCTTGCCGTTTTGGAATGCTTACGTCAGCGGCAAATAAGCGAAGACGGCCCGTTGAAGGAAGAAATGCTTGGCAATCAACGCATTGGCGTCGACCGTTTGCCAGGAGCGGCGCAGAAATTGTGGAACGAACTGTCGGGGACTAAAATCAAACTTATGACGCGGAGGGGGGAGCATTGCCAGCACGTCGAAGCGAAATAGACCTGGTCGAGCTTGAGAAGCTCTGTCAGCTTTCTTGCACCGACGAAGAGATCGCGGCCTGGTTCAACACTTCGACGCGCACAATCGAGCGCCGACGCAAGGAGCCGAGGTTCGCGGAAATAATGGCTCGCGGCAAAGCCAAGGGCCGCATCAGCGTGCGCCGAATGCAAATGAAGTTGCTGGAACAAGGCAACGCAACGATGGGCGTGTGGCTCGGAAAACAACTGCTGGGGCAGCGAGACCAGATTGCAACCGAAGTCCGGCCCCGGCTCTCGTTGCGAGATCTCAGCGCACAGGATTTGCGGGCAGTGCTGGAAGGCTACGCCAGGGATTATCCTGAACTCTTTGACGAGGCGAGCGCGCTGGATGCGGAGTTCACAGTCGTCAAGCCCAACCGTCGGTTAGGCCTGCCGCCTTCCTCGGAGAGCAACGAATAGATCCGCTTGCTTGCGTTCGCGCGCAGAGGTAATGTCACCAATGCATGAGAGTCATTGGGTACGCACGCGTTTCAACGGATAAACAAGCCGACCGAGGTGTTTCGCTCGACGCTCAGACCGAGAAGATCCGCGCCATGGTCGTTGTACACGCTGCTGAACTCACGGACATCATCGTGGAAGCCGGTGAGTCGGCGAAGAGTCTGAATCGTCCAGGCATGCAACGGCTGCTCGCGCTGGTCGATGCTGGCGACGTGCAGGCCGTCATCGTGGCGAAGCTCGATCGGCTCACGCGGAGCGTAAAAGATCTTTGCGAACTGCTCGAAAAATTTGAGAGACGCGGAGTGGCGCTGATCTCGGTGGCCGAATCCCTCGACACCGGCTCCGCAGCGGGCAGACTTGTGCTTAATATAATGACCGCGGTGAGCCAATGGGAGCGCGAGGCGATCGGCGAACGCACGCGGGACGCGCTGAGCCACAAGCGCACTAACGGTGAGCGAGTTGGGAACATCCAGTTCGGCTACTGCCTGTGCGCCGACGGGAAACACATCGAGCCAGATCCCCGCGAACAGGCCGTGCTCACGGAAATCCACCAACTGCGCCGGAGCGGCCTGACGCTGCGAGGTATTGCTGCGGCATTGAACCACCGCGCCCTCCGAACGCGCCGTGGCTCCGCATGGAGGCTGGAGCACGTGGCCAGGATCATCAAGCAGGGCGCAACCAAAGAAATCTAAGACGCCTTTGCCTCACTTGCTGTTCGCGAACTTCCGTTTAGTGACCGGACCATGGGACATCGGATCGGCGTGACTGGCCGAGAGGATGGTACGCTAAGTGCCGTTACGCTTCAACCGAGCGACAATTGACAAACTCAGTCTTGCTGTCCATGGTAGCGGTGGCAGCCCTCATCGGTGGCCTGTGGTTGCCTTGGCGTGCCAGCAAAAAGGCCAAGGAGGCTTTTGCGCCTCTGTTTTCTAGGACCGATTACCTAGCAATCTTCCTGTGGCTACTGGTTGTGATTCTTGGGGCTGCGGCCATTCTCGGGTGGGGCAAATAACTCACTACAGCGTAGATTGTAAATGGCCGACGGATAACTAACAGACTGAGGCTTGTGGGATTGGCCTCAAATAGGCCCAGGACGCACTGTTCCTCCAGACTGCCTGGGCCTTTTTCTCGATCAATCGAAGTGGGCAGCATCGCCAGCACCCACTGCACTCATCCAGTGACGTGACGGGTCCGTGATGTCACTTGGTGGCGCTGGCGGAGCCAGCCAAGCCGAAGTTCGTGGTTCCTTTCTGGGCGTTCGACGCGGAGGGAGGGACTACATGGCTACCCCCGGCGCGACGACGCGCCTGAGGGCGGTTTCTGGGCGCAACGGTCGCTATTCTGGCCGCTTTCCTGGCCGGAACATTTCAGGCTTCCGATGTTTTGGAGAGTATTGTGGACTACACAAGCGGGAAACGCCGCCCAGGCTAGGCCCGAGGCGGCGTTTGAAGGAAGGTGGGGTTGGTCGGCTACTTGGCGATCCTGTACGTGCGCTCGCCCGCCGCGTTCTTGGACGATTCGATCTTCTGGCCTCCTTTGCTGCCGAGGATGCTCACGAAACCGCGCACGGTATGCCGTTGCCAGTCGGTCGCTTTCATGATTTCGGCCAGCGTGGCACCTTTGGCCCGCTGCATCATCGCAATTACCTCGGCCTTTTTGTTGGTGCGATCCGTCTTGGGCTTTCGGGCCGCCTTCTTGGCGGGCGTGGCTGTCTTCGCCGCCTTGGTCTTCTTCACGGGCTTTGCGACTTTGGCGGCCTTCTTGGGCTTGGCTTCGGATTTGCCAGGCTGGGCGTGACCCGCGAGTGGCAGGATTGCCTTCCATATGCGCGCCACCGCCTTCTTCCGGTCCCCGAGCTTGCTGACTTCGGTGTTGCCGGGGATGCTGTTCCAAATCTCTACGAACCGGCTCATGGGCCAGTCGGCGGATAGCTTGGCCAACGCAGCCTCCGAGTCGAACTGCGCGAGGTCCGGATTGCACTCGCTTGCGTCGGTAGCGTTCGGGTAAGCCGTGATGTTGTTTTCGGCGTCGATTGTGAATGTGGTCATTGTTGTTTCTCCTTTGCCAGCAATAGTTTGCGGCAGGACCATTTCATCGCTCTGTTCCGGGAGACAAGCAAGTCAATTCTTTTTGCCAACATATTGAATCTCCATGGCTTAGGTCGCGCGAATCCTAAATCGCCGACCCGGGTAGGGCCATCTTTTGGGAATCGAAGTTCGATCTCAATCCCGATTTGCCCCCTCGCATACGCAGACACATTTTGGAAGTTGCGATTATGAATTCCCCGTGCAGCGAAACCGAATTCCGGAGAGCCGGTATAGGCATTTCGAGGAAGGGTCCCCTTTGTTACCCCTTTAAGGCGATTCTCGAAGAGCGGTCAGCGCCCACCAGGGGGCCGTTCCTTAATTTCGCGCGCGGGATGGGCAAATAGAAATCGTCTGTCCGACTGAGCAGGAATTTCGGATTCGGGTGCGGCCAAAAAAGCATGAGGAACGTAGACGTGCGTACTCCCATGCGGCACATCGACGGAAGCCGACTACACGCTCAAGTGGATCGCCCGACCCTGGCTCGTTTATCAGTCCCAATCCTCCTGCACGCTTACTTTCTTCAGGATATTTTGCCGACGTGATCGTCGCGAGTTTCTCCGGCGATTCTGAGAACCGTGGAAAACCGGAATCGAAAGGTAACTCGGCCAACCTGAAACCGGTTACTTTTGAGCGGTCAACGGATGATCAACATAGTAAGTGATCCCGGAGTACTGCATTTCCTCCCAGGTCTGGTCGCCCCAGTGCACTTCGTTCTTTGGATCGGGGTTGGAGGGGTTGTTCACTGAATTGTCGTAGTGGGCCGTAGCCTCAAGGCGAGACCCTTTCGGCACCGCCAGCGGAGTGGTGAAGAGGTAATAGGTCTGCCAGTTGAAATCGTATTTCGGAACCGCCAGTACAACTTCGGATCGGCCATCGGGATAAATCAGCCGGTACTCCCAGCTCTTGCCGCGCAAATGGGTATGCGGGAACAATGCCGTGATGTGCGAGTCCTCGGTGAACTCAATGGCTGAATCCACTGCCTGGTTGTCAGCGCCGGGGGGAAGCCGCAAGAGAAGGTTGACGAACGCGCTGTTGTGTATCTCCTGCTTCGGCGCCTCCTTGGCGAAGATCATTCCGACGCTGCTCTGATCCGTGGCTTCCTTGCCGTTGGCAGTGTAGTGCACCTGGAAGAGTAACTGAGAGCCCGCTGGGATCCGGATAGCCTGCCTTGGTTCGAAGGTCATCGCGTTAGTGCCTGGTGCGGTGGTGGCAATGAGCGTGCCCGGGAATTGAGTTTGGGAAGCGTTCGGGTCGCTGGGAGGGGGCATCTTGGGCACAACCGGCATGAACGCCGCAGCGGAGGGCGGCCCCCCTCTCTGGCGAACGAACACCAAGATGTGATGGACGACGCTCCGAGTACCAGGCCGGACCTCGATGGCTTGCACCCACTTGTCTTCGGTGAAATTCGTCGGGACGGTGAAATACTGATAAGCAATCGTGCCGCTGGCAGTTACGTTGAAAGGCTTCGTCATGCTGAGCACCACGTCCGGAGTGCCGATCTCCCAGCCTTCGGTGAACTTCGGTTGAGGCGGCAGATCCTTCGGGTCGCCCTGCGGCGCGCCGGCATCCGTCCAGCGGATGAGCGTGTTCTTTTCCAGCTCGCTCAGGCGGCGATCGTTCGAGAAGGTACCGCGCGGCTGAACGGCATGCCAGGGCGGCATCTGGCCCAGCGATACTTTTTCACGAATGGACTTTGCCCAGGGTCGCGTCTGTTCGTAAGTGAGTAACGACATCGGCGCGATCTCGCCCGTGCGGTGGCAACTCGCGCAATTCTTGTAGAGAATAGGCGCGACGTCTTTCGTAAATGTCGGCGGAGCAGAGGAGCCCGGCTCTCCTGGCCAAATGACACTCGATGCCAAAAATGTTGCGCAAACCACTCCGATAAGCGATCGATTCATCCTATTTGACTCTTGCCCTTAAATTAGCATAAGGCATGCCTTGGGCTTGCTCGCCAGAGTAGGGCCACAATTCCATTTCACTTAGCCGGATTCCAATTGAAAGCCGGCATCTCATCACGTGAGAGCTTCTCGCTGGTCCCACAAAACCATTCTGACTGAAGGCCGTTTATGGGGAGGAATCCGTCGTGCCTGAGGCGATTGCGCGCGGTCCGCTACCGTGCGGCAAAGGGTTTGCCGCGCACCATGGTGTAGACGGAGTCGAAGACGGTCAGGCCATTGATATTCGCCACGCTACCAACGGTGATCGGATCGGAGAGATATTGGACCGTGCTGTCAGCGTTGATGAACGCAGGCCACACGGGAAGGCCTGGGCCGTTTGGATCGCCCGACTTGGCGAAGTTGACCCAGTAGCTGGACATCTCGCCCGCTAATTTCCGATCTCCCGCGGTCCAGTTCCAGGGCGACTGATCCAGGTGGTCGAAGACATACCAGAGCTCGGCGAAGTGGCTCGCCCCCCAACCCGCGTAGACGGAGCCGACGGGGAACGGCGGCTGCTGTCGAAACGAGTAGTAAAAGACAGGATGCCGGCCGGTTCCAGCTTGTAACCTCGCCCAGGCCCACATGTCCCAGCCGAAGCGGAGGTCGCGCTCGAGGCCGAGTTGCGCCTGCCGCGCCTCTTCGTCGGTGGCGTGGGGATATGCCGCAATCAGCGCAGGTGGAAGTTGGCCAACGCTGCGCTCGAGATCGCTCGAGAACGTGGCGGCCGTCTCGTGTGAGACATCCACCATCGCACGCGCTTCATCGACGTTCGAACCGATCAGCAGCGGGACATCGTTTTGCTGCCCTGAAGCGAACGCTTCGTAGGGCGAAGCGGGAAGCACATAGGGTTCGATCACTGCGTGAACGATGCCTCCTGCGTTGCCGACGAGTTGGCTCGCGGGCAGCCGGCGCAGTTCCTTGAGCGAGGGTGCACCCAGAGAAACAGCGTACTTCTCCCCGTCGCGTTCTGCATTAGCCAGAAGGAACTGTGGTCCTAGCTGCAGCGGCTCAAACAGGCCGCCACTTTCTCCGATGGCCCGCTGAAACAAGCCTTTCGCCAAAGGCGAAGCCATCAGGATGCTGACCGATATAGAACCGGAGGATTGACCGGCGATGGCTACGCATTTCGGGTCACCGCCAAAGGCTGCGATATTTCGGTGCACCCATTCGAGTGCGGCAATCTGGTCCATCAGGCCGTAGTTCCCGGACGAGTGGTGCGGAGACTCGCGCGTCAACTCAGGAGTCGCAAGAAAGCCAAGTGGACCGAGGCGATAGGCGATGGTGACAACGATCACGCCTTTGTGGGCGAGTCGATCACCCCAGTACAACGGCATTGAGGCCGACCCGTTGATGTATCCGCCGCCATAGATCCAGACGATCACCGGCAGATGCTCCTCTGGCCTATCGGCCGGCGTCCAGACGTTGAGGTAGAGGCAATCCTCACTCACAGCCGGCGGCGTCTCGCCCGGCATGGACACGCCCACTTGCATACACGCCGGAGCGAACGTATCCGCCTTCCGCGTGCCAGTCCAGGGCGCGGCAGGCATCGGGGGACGCCAACGCAGGTCGCCGACCGGCGGTGCGGCAAACGGGACTCCTTTATAGACGCTCAAGCCATTTGCGCTCACGCCGGATATTGTGCCGGACTCCGTCAGCACTTTCGGCGTAACGGCGGCAGTGGACAGATTTGCCGCCGCTGCTAGCACACACACGAGTTTCCATCGATTCTGCAATTGACCCTTCCTTCCAATTTCCTCCTTCCGGCGTATTCCCGCTGAGCAATAATGCTCACGTCCCAACAAATCGGCTGTCGAAACCCCAGCATAGATTCTGGCAGCAGTCGGCATCAGGGAAGTGGCGCGCTCGCTGAAAAGGTAACGAGAAGGCGGCCAGCATCCGGCAACCCCATTGGGACTGCCACTTGGACGAAAAGCGCGCGTTCGTTCCTTGTGGCTCGCGGACCAGGGCGTCCCACGCGCCGGATACGATCAACTCCGGCCTTTGCCGCATGTAAAATCTCTTCATGGTATTCACCAAGCGATTACGCGATGGAGTTCGTCGCGGAGAAATCACTTGCAGTGTCCGAATATGGACGCGTCCTCATGTCAAAGTGGGCGCCCGGTACCCCATGGACGAAGGTGCGATCGAAGTGGATTCGATCAAGCCGATCGGTTTTCCGGATATCACTCCAGAGTTGGCTCGCGAATCGGGTTTCCTTGGTATCATCGATCTGCTCAAGGTTGCGAAACACGGTAAAGGCGAAAATAATTAATCGGTTCAGTTCCACTAGGTGCGTCCACGCACTAAGCAGCCAAGTCAACGCAAGCCCGCCTGAGGAAAGTTTAGGCTAATCCTGGTCGAGTACACCAAACCTCGGATGTAGGTATTTAGGCAACAACCTTCGGCAGGTCCTGTTTTGCCGAACCAAACAGGCAGGAGGATAATTCCGCGCTTTGCTAACTGCCGTGAGCGAAGTTTCACGGGACGAATCCGTCAGCGCCCCTGCATGTGGGCCCCGCTCAGGCTGGATCAATGTACGAGTGGCGCGTGATCCGGACAAAACAGGTGGCCCTCCCGGGACAGGCTTCCGAGCCGCCTCCTTTGGGTGAGTGACCAGCAGCCTAAGGGCCGCAGAGTGCGTTTTCGATAGAGCCATCAAAGGAATTGAGATGGAGGACATCGACGCACGCGTCACGGCATTGGAACTGGCTGCTGAGGAAAATAAACCTGGCGGTCGGAGATGACAAACCTTCAGAGACGCTTGGGCAAACTCAAAGCGCAACTCACCGATAGCTCGGGTCTGGTGCCGCACACAGCACCGTGGCTGGAATACTGGCGGAACTGGCTGGACAGATCAGCAAACGATCCGAACTTTCGATCGCAGGAACTTATGCCACTCGAGGCTGCACGTGCCATCATCTCGGGCGACGGCATAAACCCCTACTGAATCCGGGAGGATCAGTGAAATCGACATTGCTCCGGCGCCTACAGCAGCTTGCGCTTCGGGTTCAGGAGGGAAAGCTTGACACGTCGATTGTTTAAAAGTTTTTGAATTCCCTAATAATTCAGGGGCCCCTAAGAGCTGTTCAAGCACAGCCAAACGTCCATTGATCCACAGACCCTCGCGGCCTTGCCTAGGTACCGCTCGGGTCGAATCGGCTCTCTCAATGGAAGAGCGCTCGATCTCCCTGCCCACAAAATACGCCCAGGACGGGCAAAATCACACAAAGTACTTATGCGTGTGATTGAAGGCTCGGGAGATCGAGTTTTGCTCGAACCTGATTTCGCGCAAAGTCCGAGCGCGCTTACTTCTTCTTGGCTGTCTTCTTTTTGGCGGCGGCCTTTTTCTTGGGGGCTGACGCGCCCTTGGGATAGATAGTGGCGGAGAACGCGTAGTCGGAGGCATCAATGTCCAGGCCGCCGATGATCGGCTCGCCATCTATCGTGATTTCGCCGGGGATTTGGTAGCACATGATCGACTTCGGGTCGGGGGTTGTGCCATTGATGGTCGAGTCTTCGATAGGGGTCAGAACTTGATCGGTGGTTTCCTGCGCGCTCCACCCATCGTTCTTGAGGAAATAGGCGATGGCTTTCTTTTTATCGATCTTCTTCACGAGCGCCTTCCGCATATGCTCGTGCACAAACCCGAGCGTATGGCCGGTTTCGTGCCGAACGACGCGGTAAAACTCCCCATCCTCAGTCTGCATGGTGAAAGCCTCAAGGTTCATCGTGGCTTCACCCTTCTTGATGGTCTTGATCTGCGTGCCTACATAGGACCAATAACCGCCGTCCTGGCCGCCCGCGCGCGCGATGCGCACGTCGGCGTTATCGCGGTCCTTGGTGGGAGTGAAGGTGACGTTGGCGTTCTTGTTCCATGCGTTCATGTGGCTCAGAATCCTGTTCTTGAGCGCGGATTCTGGACTATCCAGAAATCCGACCGTCAGCTTCACGCCGCTCGTACCCCAGTAAGCGGTGGTCAACAGCGCAATGTGCAAGGGCGAGGGCGCGCCCATCCCCAAGGCTGCCATGCGCTCCACTGGCGGGCGATTCATGGGGTTGATGGTGATCGCGTGATGCGCCGCCTCGATTAATTGGCCTGCGTCAATCGCTTGGGCAGGCATACGAGCTGCTTCGCTACTTTGTCCTTCATTTGTTCTCCTTGTTCTTTCTCTAAAAATTGCTAAACGACTTCGACCTCGATCGGTACAACGGTGGCTTTCTTGCCGAGCGTACTTTCCAACTTGCTCCCGCTCTTTAGCGCCTTCACGAGGTTCGTGGACGGCACCTTGCCATCTTCGGACTTGTCATAGACGCCGGCCGCGGTAGACATCAATGTCTTCAGCTTCTTGCCTTTGCGCTTATCGAAGAAATCCCATAGCTTGTGGGGAGTGGCGTTGCGGCTGCCGTGGTGGCCCACTTTGTACACGTCCACGTCGTGAAGAAGTTCCTTGATTCCCTTTTGCGAAAGCGCCCATTGCCAGTTCTCAAGCTGCGCGTCTCCGGGGAAGAGAAGCTTCTTGCCGGCCACCTCAAACAACAGAATCAGACTTGTATTGTTGAGGTAGTTGTCCAGGATCCGGACGATTCCCAAAACGTTTTTCTTGAGAGCCGCATCGGCGTGCTGTACGAACCAGCGCATCTCCGTTGGTATCGCGCTACGGTACGCGGCGGCTCCCGGGAAAAGTTTGAATTTTCCCTTCTCCACCCCGCGCTGTTGCAAGCCCCAGTACTTGGAGGCGATCCAGTATTCATCACTATTCTTGGCGTATTTCTTGAGGTTCGCCTGCTTGAGCGTCGGCGGCCCCAAGACGGTAACTTTGACACCGGGGAGAAGTTTGCTGTTTTCAAGTCCGGACGGATCTCCGTAGGCGAGAAACTTGGGAGGCTTGCTTCCCATTTTCTGGAGATTCTGTACGGCGTCGGGATTCTTGGTGTTATTGGAAGCGAGCTTCTCTAAACGTGTCGTCTGGTTGCCCGGCCCTCGCCACAACGACGCCCGGTCTACGACGGACTGCGCGTACGCCTGCATCGCATTGAGCGAAGCGAAATAAACTTGCGTAGCCTGCGCCGGTTGATTTTTTTTGAACAACGCCGCGGAGGTTGCGTTGGCGCCCGCCTTCGGATCTTCGGTCCAGGGCTGAATCACGATCTCCGGCTCGCACGAAGCGATGATGGCGCCGCCGCTCTTGTCGGAAAATCCGCTGATGTGGTCCTTGTGCCGGTGGGTGGCGACGACCGCGTAGAGCTTCTCGCCGCACGCTTCTTTGATCTTCGCGGCGATGCCCTTCATGTCCGCGCTACCGCTCGCGGTGCCGAAGTCGATCAGAATACTTTGGTCCTTCAGCGGCGGCTCGTAATGGAACGTCAGCAGAAAGCAATCGCCAAAGCCGACGACGAACATGCGGATGGTTACTTTGATGGGTTTAGTCGCCAATGTGGTCGTCCTCCAAATCCGCCTCGAGCGTAGGCTGCCCGCGCAGGATGCTCTCGAGGTGCATGGCGCTAAACGACATCTTTGTATTGAAGGCGCCGGTCTTCCAGAGATATTCGAGGCGCTGGTTTTGGCGGGCGTGTGTTCCGATCCGGTTCCGCACGTGATACTTCAAGCGGCCGGCTTCATCAAAGATCAGCGCTCCGCCGCCGTAGATGGTGAGGTCCTGATCGCCGGGCATTCCACGCGGTTTTTTGAGCCCGAACTGGTCCAGATCGCTGGCTTGCAAGCGAACCTGCTGCGAGTAGGTCGCCACGGTTTCGTGCAGCACGAAGCCGTCAGAGCTCACCCGATAACATGGGTCTACGCTACCCACGTTCGTGTAGGCCCGAGTCTCTACCTTGAGCGCATCCCGGTTCTCCCACAAGAAGCGGAAGATCTCGTCTTTATCGTGCTGCATGGACTCAAAGTGAGTGCGGTTGTAGATCAAACCTTTGTTCTCTGTTTCGTTTTCGTCGGGCGATCCCCACAACCCGGGCTCCGGCTGATTCTTGCTTGTGGCCGCGGGCTGGAATCCGAACGATTTGAATCCGTCAATGAGCGACTTGCGATATCCGTAGCGCGAGTCGTCGCGATGCATTTCGAAGTCGGCGGTCAGCATCGCGCTCAAGAAATCCCCAAACACGAGGTCCGTGGGCGGACAGTAGTCCAGCGCGCGGATGCACATGTTCAGCAAGTGCTCCGCGGTTTCGATCGCAGCATCGACAACGCCCACCCGGCTGACTTTGCCTCGTCCGAGATCTCCGTACAGTACGATTCGGCCTAGCCAAACCTTCAAAAACGTTCCCAGCACCGCGGCCACCAGCAGTTCTCCGCGGCGGTGGGACTCCTGATACTCATCCGTATCTTTCAACGCCGGGCTAGGGGCGATGTTGATGGAGCGGCGCAAGGACATTCCACGCACGCCGTACATAGCTTCGCCAACCTGGTCCGCGAGCCCCAGGAGCAAGCTGTTCTTCAACGCATCTTCCGTCACGTCCTTCGCGTCGACTAGTTCCTTGCTCAACGATTTGCCGCGATCCAACCCGACACTCACGATTTCGCGAAGGGAAAGAACCGACAAAAGCGCCACGATATCGCCGAACGCTTCGTGAAATGCGGCTTGATCCGCAGAAGAAGGACGCAGGTAGCCAGGGCGCAGGCCGTCCACGAGAGCGTGCGTGGTCTCATGCGCGACCACGTCGTGCGAGAGACAAGTGAACACCATTCTCTGGGTATCGGGATAGTAACCAAAGAAGATGGCTCGATCGCCTTGCGAATAGAACGCGTTGAGATCGAGAAACGCGTGAGGAGCAATGGTGATCTGATGGCCTGCGAAGCTCCACGGCACGCGGCGGCCCAGCGCGCGCTCAAACCGCGCGAGCACGCTCATCACGATCGCGTAGGTGCTGCGGGCGTGGAAGGCGCGGTCCGTTTCCGGGTGCGCGACTTTCTTTTCGAGATCCTCGCCGCGGTATGGCGCCGCCTTGTAAAGGACGCGATTCGTCGCGTCGTAATCGACGACCTGTACTCGATAGCCGCGCGGCCCGGGCATCAACTGTTCGTTGGGAATCTCGATCACAGCGGTAAGGACTTTGCCGTCGCGATCTTTGATGGTGGGGTCGAGCGCGATGATCCGGTACTTGCACGTAGGCTGGGGATTCGGAATAATCGCGACGTGTCTCGCCGATTTCGGCAACCTTGTAGCCATAGTGTTGGTCTCCCGTGGGCTGTATTTCTCCGGAGACCTCCTCCCTTTTCCCTTTTCCAGGACCTTCTCTAGTGTTAGCGCAATTATAGCGATGAAAGGGACATATTTGTACAGGTGTCTTTTAGAAATGAGGTAAACTTCTGGTAGTTCCCTTTCGAACAACTTCCATGGCCGATGAAAACACAACAGCGGAAGATCTGATCGCCGAAATCAGGGAAGCAGCGAGCGATTTTACGGCAGGGGAGGCGGAGATCTTCGCCCAGGAAGCCAGGCAGGAGGTCGCTCAATACCGGCAGGCCGCTCTGACCTTCGGGTTTGGAGAGGAAACACGCATACGCGCCGTCGGCCTCGGGCAGACGTTCGTAGTTCCTGAGCCCTATAGATCTCGGGCTGAGGTTTTTCTGGTTTTTGAGGTCTTTGTGAGATTCTTTATTGACCCGATCCTCGTTGGAGCCTCCTTGCCGGAACTGCTCGGCGAAATCGATCCGGAAGTCGAACGGCTTGAGTTCGTCGATTCACCGTTCAATTCGGGCCGCGAGACAGGAAATCCGGAACCCCGAATACTTTATCTTGGGGAAACTGGGGAGCTGAGGGCGGGCGCTTCCGGTCTTATTGAGATCGCTACCGAATTAGGCCGAGCGCTGTTCGGCGAGGCGTTTCGGGCTGGTGAGTTTTGGGAGACGAACGAGTGAGCTCGATTAATCCAGGGTTGCTCCGCCGTTTCTTCCGAGCGTTTTCCAGGCTGCGGGTTGTCGTACCTACGAGCAAAGGAAACCAGTACGAGTTGTTCACGTTTCTAAATGTGTGCCTGACGGCAAAGAGAGCTAGATTGCGCGTTAGCATGACAGGCCACAAAGGAAAGTACGTGGTTCGCTCGTCGCCCGGAAATTTGGGAGGGCCATACGGCTATGCGATTCTCACTACGCAGAACTCGACGGATTACGAATTGCACAATGGCATAGAGATCGACGGGCAGTCGGGAATGAAACACGAGGCCGACCTCTTGCTGTTAGGTGCGAGGGGAACGGCGGCTGCGGGTCCTCCGCGATCCGCCCTTCTCACCCAAGACCTCATGTGGGCGGCGGAATGCAAGTTCTACAGTGCATCCAGCCGGCTGAAGGGGGAGTCACGAAAAGCTGTGGGAGTGACTCTCGACTTTTCCTTGAAGGGACACTCAAGCTGGCGCGCCGGCGTCATGTCGGGATGTCTTCATTGCGGAATGGGTTTCGAGGCTTGCTTCGTCACCAACGTGCGTCAGGGTCTGCGGCCTGATATTGAGGACTACCTAGACGCGTACAGAATCAGTCCCCTATTCGGAGTTCTTCCAAAACGGAAGAGTTTGAGAGGACTTCACGCACACGCACGGCAGATGTTGTCCAATCTCCCGTAGAAGCCCAGCTAGCCCCGCCGCACGGTGCTGCTATATTGAGGCATCAGTCGCGTGCGTGTGCGTTCCTGCCAGGATGAGCTGCGAAGCATCGATTTTCGAAAAACCCGTCAATGTGTAGGCCGCCGCCTGGTGCAGCAGATACCGCGACGCGCACCAAAGGTCAACAAAGCACAACGCCGCCGTGTGGCCGACGCCATCGTCGATGTAGAGGGCCCGCGCGAACAGCGGATGCCCCACGCCTTTGGCGGTTGTTCCCGCCAGACTGTACCCGGCCATGGCGACAAGTTCGCTCGGAGTGATGTCGACCTCCGCCACGCCGCAGCGGGCCACGCCGGTTCGCGCCGCCGCTCGGGCGGTCCCTGTCTTCACCTGAAATGTGACACGGCGGCGGCTGGACGCGCGTGCAACCATCTTTTCCAGCGCGCGAAGTTTTTGCGACAGTGTGGTTCGTGAGGGAGCGGGCATTGTGGTTTGACCTTCGAGCGAGATTTGGTTAACGGGAAATACTTAGCCATGATATCTAGTAGGCGCCGTTCGCCGGTTTTGGTGCTATGAGTAACCCTCGGGAGGTATTATCGCACCGAAAGTTGGACTCAGCTTTGCACTCGTCCTGATTTATGCGGGGGGGAATCAGCGATGGTTGTCCCCACCTCGACACTGACCAGCCGCCGGTCCGGCATCAAGTTGACGGAAAACGCCTACTCGTTGAAGTGTATCGATGGCGCTCGGGTCGGATGGTCAGCCACTCGTACAGAGCTGGCCCCAAAACGGCGTTCGAGTAAAATTGCTAGGCGGCCTCGACCTGAAGCGATGTACATCTCCTCGAACGCGACTTCCGGCTCGCGTGTTCATATTCCGTTGGTCGTAGGTTCAAGTCTCACAGGGCCCACCAAATCGGGCGGGTGCCGGACGAAGGCCGGCGCTTTCGCACGCCGCTCATCCGGGCGTAATGCATGATGGTCTTGTACGCGATAGCCAATGGACGGCGCTCGCGCCGCATGGCTGGCTTTCGTGGTCGAAGTCGAAACTTCAGCTCCTCATCGTTCGCCATGTTTCACCAACTCCTGCATTGCCAAACGCGATTTGTCGCCCATCGCCTGGCCCGCGCTCTTCAACAGTCGGGCGTGCCGGCCTTGCGCCCCGGCGACGGCCGCGGCCAACGCATGTCCGTCCGGTTCGGGGATGCACGTCAGCAGAATCTTGGCGAGACTGTCCACTAACGCGAATAAGGCCTGCTGCGCTCGATCCAGTGGTATCATCCCCTGCCGGACCTGCTCGATGCTGGCGGCCAATCGCGCCTCGGCACCGACCAGTTCCTCCCTCTGCCCGGACAGCTCCTGTTCCACGGCATGGCGAATGAACGCGGTTGGCGATGAGAAGCCGCGCTTCTCGGTCGCCTCTCGAATACCTTCGTCGGTCGTTTCAGGGAATCGAATTGCTCGCTGAGCCATATGAGGTCCCTCTAATTTGTAAGGGGATGGCGGCGGCACTTTGGGACAGCTAAAATCGAAAAATCGACGGCGCATCCCCTCGGGGATGCATTTTTTCGAAATGCATCCCGTGAGAAGTGCTAGCGCAGCAAGGAGAAACCAACCAAAACGCGCTGCGGCGCATCCCAACCCTTTATGTTCCACTACGCAATTTTTGGTTGCCTGGGAGCCGTCCTGGAGGGGGGCACTGTAACAATCTGTTGCACTTTGTTCACAAACTGTTGCACTGCCTCACGCTGACCCAAAACTGATGCACTTTGTTAACAAACTGTTTCAAACTGTTGCACGTGGCAAAAAAAACCCGAAAATGACCGTCCCGCGCCCCTCCCGCCATTTCCTTATCAAATGAGGAGCAAATGCAGACAAAAAACGTCGCGAGGGCGGTGATGCGGTTTGGTTGCACAACAAAAATATGTCCCGAAGTGCCTCTGCCATTCCCTTACAAGTTTAGGGAGCAAAATACTGTTGATGTCGACCAAGACCACTCCGCTGCCACGCCGCAGAAAATCAAGATCGGATCTGGTCCACTTGCGCTCCCTCCCTTCAACGCATCCAGCGCCAACGTCCAATCGCTTCCGCAATCTGCGAGACCCGCGGGAGAAAAAGAAGCAGTCTGAGTTTGAGGTCAGATGACGGGACCTCCGGCCGCGAGACTCTCCGCCCAGTCCCCAGGCACGGCCGGACAGATGGCGGGCGTTTGGGTCACCGAGCGCGTCTATTCAGAACTTCATTCCATCAGCCGCCAAACCTTGAGCAATTGGAGGTATCGAGATAAGGCTGCAGGCCGATCCGGGGCAGCGCTCGGTTTTCCCATCTACCGAAGATTCGGCCGCGCGATTCGGTACTGGCTGCCGAATGATGCTCAGCCCGCCGGTGGTGATAATAAGGGTACCGCGGCGTGACCATCTCCCCGTTTTTCCCGTCTTGGCTTGATCCAAGAGCTGCAGCAGCGGGCCGTTGCGAACCGGCGGCGAATAGTACGCCTGAATGAGTTAGCAAGGCCGTTGTGGAGCCTGCAGGCGTGGTGGATACATTCGGCTCTATCGAAGCAGCATTGACCTCCTGCTCTTGTACCTCTTTGGGCCTTAGTGACGACGCTTGGGATCGTGGCTTTTCGTCAATGGGTCTTGCCCAACCGAAAAAAGGTTAGCCGAACTACTCCTCGGTTCTGTTGATCGTCGGGCCGGAAGGGTAGGCGAAGCCTCCGCGGCAAAGCCCGCGCACAATGAAGGCAGACCCAGGAAAAGCGGGCGCCTAGTCATTCCCCGCAGTTGACACGTCATCAGTTCTTGCCATTTCGCCAGCATTAGTATCGCCCAGAGTATCGCCGGAGGTAAACCTCAATTCAATCGTTTTTCTTGTAAACCGCTGATTTTAGTGGTGAGCGCGGTAGGAATCGAACCTACAACCTAGTGATTAAGAGTCACTTGCTCTGCCAATTGAGCTACGCGCCCGTTCGTTTTGGTTGGAAAACTGAACTGAAGGTCTCTCCGATTGTACCATTGGATTACACTCATGCCCAGCATCGGTCGCGTGCTCGAAACTTCACTCTACGTGGATCAATTGGACCGCTCCATCCATTTCTACACCCGCCTTTTCGGCTTCGAGAAAATGGTTTCCGACGACCGGTTCTGCGCACTCAACGTCTACGGTCAACAGGTGCTGCTACTGTTCCGGAAACGCGGGACCCTCGAGCCGATGGTGTTTTCCGGCGGCATTCTTCCGCCGCACGACGGCGATGGTCAAACGCATCTGGCTTTCACCATCTCGGCCGAAGACGAAGAGGAATGGACGAAGAGCCTCAACGCGGCCGATGTGCCAATCGAAAGCCGCGTGACTTGGCCGCGCGGCGGATTCAGCCTGTACTTTCGTGATCCCGACGGACATTTGATAGAGTTGGTCAGCCCGGGCTGTTGGACTATTTATTGAGGAGGGACGATGCGTCGTCGTGAAGTGATTGCGGGAGTGCTCGCCGCCGTTGGAGGCAGCGCTATCGGCTGTCGCGGAACTGGCTCGCTCGATGAGTTGCGCGCCGACGCGAAGGCGGTGGGGTTCGATCTCTCCGACAGCGAACTTAAAGCCATCCAGTCATACGTCGCTGATTTTTTGAAAGCTGCGGACCGGGTGTCGAATGCCATTCCGCCGGCGCCCTCGCCGAAGTATGACCACGAACTTCAACGCGACCGGCAGCTTCCGAAAATCCGCTCAATGCCTGGTACATGACTGCGTCCATCAAAGGCGCGTCAACCGGGCCGCTTGCCGGCAAAAGAATCGCCATCAAGGACAACGTCTGCGTCGCGGGTCTGCCGATGATGAACGGCTCCAAAGTGCTGGAGGGCTTCGTGCCTTCGACCGACGCAACAGTTGTGACGAGGCTGCTGGACGCGGGTGCGGAAATCGCCGGCAAATCGGTGTGCGAGAGCTTCTGTATGAGCTTCGGCAGCCACACCGGCGATACCGGCTTCGTGCTGAACCCGCACGACCACACACGGACTACTGGTGGATCTTCGAGCGGTAGCGCGGCTCTGGTTGCGTCCAACGTTGTTGATATGGCCGTGGGATGCGATGAAGGCGGCTCAATACGCGTGCCCTCCGCGTTCTGCGGCATCGTGGGGCTGAAACCAACTTGGGGGCTGGTTCCGTTCACGGGCATCTTTCCGCTCGAGATGACCATTGATCACGTTGGTCCGATGGCGCGCACTGTGCACGATTGCGCACTCATGCTGGAGACACTGGCGGGTCCTGACGGTCTCGATCCACGGCAGAATGCAGGGTTGCAGCGCCAGCCTTACACCACTTTGCTGGAGGCCGGCGGCAAGGGGCTTCGGATCGGCATCCTGAAGGAAGGATTCGGACTGCCGGACGGCGAGAAAGACGTGAATGCGCTGGTGCTGGACGCGGCGCATCGGTTTGAACGGGCCGGAGCAGCGGTAAGCACGGTCTCGGTGAAAGAGCACACCACGCTGGCGCTGGATTGCTTGAACCTGGTGTCGGCGGCAATGGCGCCGGTGGCGCACGACTCGATGGGCTTGAACTGGAAAGGCCATTATCAGATCGAGCTGGCTGAGTTCTATGTGAAGCATCGCCAGGAGCGTGCCGCATTATTTCCGCCCGAGGTGAAGTTGTGGCTGGTGATCGAGAAGATGCTGGATCGCACGGGGGACGGCCTGTACTATGCACGCGCCCAGAACGTGGCTCTGAGCGTGCGCGCAGCTTATGATCGTGCGCTGGAACAAGTGGATGTACTGGTGATGCCGACCGTGGCCGCGCGACCTCCGAAGCTGCCACCAACTAACGTGGACTTCGCTACCAGCCTGAAACTATCGGACGGAGCCGCGCTAAATACGCCGCAGTTCGATTTGACGGGTCATCCGGGGTTGAGCGTGCCCTGCGGGAAACTGGACGGATTGCCGATCGGGATGATGATTGTGGGCCGGCATGGCGATGACGCGACGGTGCTGCGCGCGGGATATGCGTTTGAGCAATTGGGGTAAGCGGTGGCTGGTGGCTGGTTGTTGGTTTCTGGTTTCTGGTTGTTGGGGTGATCCGCGTTTATCCGCGTCCATCCGCGGCTTGAGATAAGCTAGCTGCTGCGATCTGGGCGATGTCCATTAATTTGGGCGGCGTTTTCGAGACGGCGGCCAGCGCATCGCGGAACATGGTGTTGCAGAATGGACAGGCCGCTCCCACCACGCTTGCGCCGGTGGCTACTAACTCCTCCGCACGCTCCGCGCTTACGCGCTTGCCCTTTTCCTCGCCGAGAAACGCCAAGCCGCCGCCGGCGCCGCAACAGAACGAACGCTCGCGAGCGCGCGGAGGATCTACTACAGTTCCAAACCGCGCGATCACGCTGCGAGGTTCATCGTAGACGCCGCGGTAGCGGCCCAAATAACAAGGATCGTGATAAACGATAGTCTCGCCGTTCGCCGTTTTGGCCGGTAACTGGTCCAGGTGCCGCGCCAGAAATTCGCTGTGATGCTCCACCGGAGGCGCCTCACCGAACTCCTTCCAATCCGTGCCGATGGTGCGCACGCAATGCGGGCATATGGAGACGATCTTCTTCACCTTGCTCTGCTGTAACGTTTCCAGGTTATTTTCGGCAAGCTGGCCGAATGCTAGATCGTTTCCTAATCGGCGAGCCGGATCTCCGGTACATTTCTCCTTTCGCAAAACGCCGAAGCTGACGTTCAAATGCCGCATCACTTGCGCGAGCGATGCGACGATCTCGCGGCCGCGTGGATCATAAGCGCCCATGCAGCCCAGCCACAAGCAATATTCCTGGGTTCCGTCGAAGATAGGCAGCTCCTGTTTCTGGATGAATTTGTCGCGTTCGGTGGAGGAAAAGCCCAGCGAGTTTCCGTTGCGTTCCAGGTTCAGGAATAGCTTGGTTCCGTAATCGTCTTCCCATTTTCCCGTGTTCACCGCGCCGCGCCGCAGGCCGATGATGATGGGCAGGTGCTGCACTCCCACCGGACATTGGAATTCGCAGGCGCCGCAAGTGGTGCATTGAAACGCCGCCTCCTGCGAAAGATATTTTCCGAGCAACGGCGTTTCGCTCGATGGGCCGAATTCATTCAGATATCCACGCACACCCAGTGCGATTTCTTTCGGGTTCAGAACTTTTCCGGTACTGTTGGCGGGGCAATGCTCGGTACAGCGTCCGCATTCGACGCAGGTGTAGACCTGCAGCGAGACGAGTTGGGTGATGTCTTTGCCGGTGTCGAGACCGAAGTCGTCATCGCCCACCAGCGGAGGGATCTTGCTGAAGGTGTCGCGCTTCAGGAACACGGTGAGCGGGCTCAAAACCAGATGCAGGTGCTTGGTGTGTGGGATCAGCGGCAAGAATACCAGCAAGGTCAGGGTATGGGCCCACCATAACCATCGGCTTTCCTCACCACCCTGAAGAAAAGTCCCGAGGTAAGTGACCATCAGCAAGAAAATGAGCAGTGCGATGAAGCCCGATTCATAAGACAGCGGACCCAGCCACTTGGGCCGGATAACCAGACGGCGAAAAGCGAGTCCGGCGATGGAAACGGCCACCAGGACACCGAAAATCGCCGCTACGGTGAAATAGAACCTTCCGAAAAAGCCATCGCGCGAGATTAAATGCAACCCCACACCCTCGGCAAAGTGGTTGATGGTAACTAGAGCGAATGCGCAGAATCCCCAAAAGACAAAGGCGTGCGCCAGACCGGGCAGCGGACGTTGGCGGATGACTTTCCCTTGCAGCAGGACTTCCCAAACGAAGTCGCGGACACGGCGTCCCACCGGCTGTATGCTGAACTCGGGATCTTTTTTCGAGTGCAGCACGGTTCGCCAGACTTTGTGGAATCGCAGCCAGAAGCCGCTTAGGGACGCCATTAGCAGGACCAGAAACAGGACAGTCTCCGGCCAGGAGAAATGGACCATAAACAGCGAGTGTAGCGCAGGCGTCACATAGAGGCACCGACTCCCTTACGGTCGCGGTTCGGTAACGCGGGGGGTAAAGCTTGGCGCGATTCGCTACGATAGATGATTTGGAGCAACCATTGCGATTTATCATTTCAGGCGCGGCCGGCTTTATCGGCTCGCATTTCTGCGACCGGCTGATCGGGGAAGGCCATTCCGTGCTGGCGCTGGACAATTTCGCCACTGGCGCGGCGCGAAATCTTGAGCATCTGAAAGGCAACCTCGCATTTGTATTTCGGGAGTGGGATATCTGCCGCCCTTTGGAAGTGGAAGGTCCGGTGGATGTCGTCCTGAACCTGGCCTCACTGGCGAGCCCGAAGGATTATTTGGAGCATCCCATTGAAACTCTCGAGGTAGGATCGGTGGGGACCCGCAACATGTTGGAAATCGCGCGCCAACACCACGCACGGTTTCTATTGACATCCACCTCGGAATGCTATGGCGACCCGTTGGTGCATCCGCAAGTGGAGACGTATTGGGGCAATGTGAATCCGGTAGGTCCGCGTTCCTGCTACGACGAAAGCAAACGGTATGCGGAAGCCATCACCATGGCTTACCACCGGGTCCACAAACTGCGTACTAACATCGCGCGCATCTTCAATACCTACGGGCCTCGGATGCAGTTGAACGACGGCCGGGTGGTGCCCGCCTTTATCGATCAGTCCTTGCGGGGTGAGCCGATGACGGTGTTCGGAGACGGTTCACAGACTCGCAGCTTCTGTTACGTGGACGATCTGGTGGACGGGCTGTACCGATTGGCGTTTTCAGACGAACGATATCCAGTGAATCTCGGCAATCCGCTGGAGATGACGATTCTTGAATTCGCCGAACGGATCCGCCGGATCACGGGAACCACGGCGCCGATCAAGTTCGAGCCGCTTCCCGAAGACGATCCCAAGCAGCGCCAGCCGCAGATTGACAAGGCCAAGCGCATCCTGGGTTGGCAGCCGAAAGTCGAACTAGAAGCCGGGCTCCGCGCGACCATCGAGTATTTCCAGAAGCTGGATGCGCCGGTAGTGGCGCGGTAAGCACCGGTCGCTTACGCTCGCGGTTCAGTTTCGGTTACCGAACCGCGACCGTCAGGGAGTCGGTGCTTAACTCAGCGGGCCGACCCACACCTTCGCTGCTGCGCCCCGGCCTAGCTGGACCGGTTTTCCATCGATACCCAGGGTCAGGGTGTCATCGTAATTTGTGGCCAGCATTTTGACCGTGGCGCCCGGTCGAATCCCGATTCCGTTGAGATACTCAAGCAGCCGGCGGTCACGCTCGAACACGCTTACCACTACCGCGCCGGATGCCGACGGCACTTCGTCAAGAGGCCTCCAGCCGCGATTGCGGCGATCCTGCGGGGTGTCGCGCTCCACACGATTTCCATGGGGGCAGGCTTCGCCGGTGCCGAGGCGTTCCAGCAACCGGCGTTCGAAATCGGCCGACACGGCGTGCTCCAACTGCTCGGCCTCTTCGTGGACCTTGTACCATTCCATGCCGAAGATCTCGGTCAGCATGCGCTCAATCAAATGATGACGGTTGAGCAGACGGTTGGCGATATCGCGGCCGCCGGGCGTGAGCGAAAGCTGACCGTCGCGGCCCACGCGAATCAGGGAATCGCGTTTGAGCCGCTTGATGGCCATGGTCACAGCTGGCGCCGATACGTTCAGCCAGCGCGCTAGCGTGGCGGCGATGACGGGCTCGCCTTCGCTCTCCGCTTCGGCAATCGTCTTTAGATAGTTCTCCTTGGAGATGGTGATCTTCACGCTAAATCAAATTGTAGCGTGGCAGGGTAACTTCCCGGTGGCCCGTTTACGCCATGACACTTTGGTAAATTATGCCCAAACCTAAGACCATCCGCACGATTCTTTGCCTGGCGGCCGCGAGCATTCCTCTATTAGTGCTGGCCGGCGAAAAGGTAGATCTTCTGGTGATCAATCGGATCAAAACCGAAGCCTTCGAAAACTCGAAGGTGATGGATCACATGTTCTACCTCACCGATGTCAATGGCCCACGCCTCACTGGTTCGCCCGCCTACAAGGGCGCGGCGGATTGGGTGGTGAAGCGAATGACCGAGTATGGTCTGAGCGCGAAAGAGGAAAAGTGGGGGCCGTTCGGACGCGGCTGGGCCACGAAGCACTTCGAAGCGCACCTGATTGAGCCTCAATACCAGCCGCTGATCGGCATGCCGCTGGCGTGGACTGCGGGAACAGATGGAACGGTGACGGGCGAGCCGATCATGGTGAAGATAAGCGTGGAAGCTGATTTCGAGAAATACAAAGGCAAGTTGAAGGGCAAAGTAGTGATGGCGGCGCCAGCGAAACAACTGGCCATGCAGACCACTGCGTCGGGACATCGGCTCACCGATGCCGAGCTGGCGGATGAAACTATGGCGCCCGAACCTGGCCGATCGCCATTTGGGTTCCGTCCTCCGGGCAGCACGGAGCAGCCGCCCGCGACTCCCGAAGAAGCGCGCCAGCGTCGCGAAGAGCGGCGCAAATTTCAGGAGAAGCTGGCTCAGTTCTGGAAGGATGAAGGCGTGCTGGTGTTGCTGTCGTTCGGATACAACGGTGACGGCGGCACGGTGTTCGCGTCGTCGGGTGGGCCTTACGATGTCAAGAAACCGATCGCGGTGACTTCGGTCGCGCTCACACCTGAGCACTACAACCGCATCGCACGGCTGATGGATCACAACATCCCGGTGAAGCTTCAATTCAACATTCAGAATCAGTTCTTCGAAGACCAGACGGACTCGGTGAACGTGATTGCGGAGATTCCCGGCAACGCCAAGAAGGATGAAATTGTCATGTTGGGCGCTCACCTGGATTCCTGGCACGGAGGCACCGGCGCTACTGATAACGCTGCTGGCAGCGCGGTGGTGATGGAGGCGGTCCGCATCCTGAAAGCGCTCAACTTAAACATGGACCGGACCGTCCGCATGGCGCTGTGGGGCGGGGAAGAAGAAGGCCTGCTGGGATCGAAGGCGTATGTGAAGGAGCATTTCGCCGATCGGGAAACGATGAAGCTGGCGGCTGAGCACGCGAAACTGGCCGGCTACTTCAACTACGATAACGGCACCGGAAAGATCCGCGGGATTTATCTGCAAGGCAATGATATGGCGCGCCCGATTTTCGAATCCTGGATGGAGCCGTTCAAAGATCTGGGTGCGACTGCGGTGACCATTCGCAACACGGGCGGAACGGACCACCAGTCGTTCGACGCGGTCGGGCTGCCGGGCTTCCAGTTTATTCAGGACCCCATGGATTACACCACGCGCACGCACCACTCCAACATGGATGTGTACGATCATGTGCAAGGCGGCGACCTGATGCAGGCGTCCGCGATCATGGCGGCGTTCGTGTACAACACGGCGATGCGGGAGGAGATGTTGCCGCGCAAGCCGTTGCCGAAGCCGCAGCCGGAGCGGAGGCCGGGCGGGCCGACGGAGTAAGATTTTAGGCCGCGAATGAACGCAAATAAACGCGAATCTGATTTGCGTCCATTCGCGTTCATTCGCGGCCTAATTGATTTGAGGGCATAATAGACCTCATGCGCACCATTGTTATCGCCCTCGCTGTCACAATCACCGCCTGCGCGGCTGATTCTGTCGACCTCGCTGTTGTCAATCGAATCAAGGCCGAGGAGTTTCAGAATTCCAAGGTCATGGAGATTCTCCAGAACCTGTCCGACCATTATGGTCCTCGCCTGACTGGGTCGCCGGAATTCAAAGAGGCCGCGGATTGGGCTTTGAAGCGATTGCAAGAGTACGGCCTCGAGAATGCTCATTTGGAGAAATGGGGTCCGTTTGGGCGGAGCTGGACGCTCGAGAAATTTGCGTTGGAGATGACCCAGCCGCGCTATTCACTGCTGGACGCCTGGCCACTGGCCTGGTCTCAGAGCACGAAAGGCGCCGTCAGCGGGGAACCAGTTTTAGCGCCGCTGGCCGCTACGTTCAGCCCCAAGAAGGGCGAAGCGGATCTGGAGAAATACATCGAGAAGTGGAAAGGTAAGCTGAAGGGCAAGATCGTACTGATTTCCGAACCGATTAACAATATCGTGGAGTCGGAGTCAAAGCCAGCCTTCCACCGCTATACCGATGCTGAACTTCAAGACCTGGCTGTTGCGCCGGCCCTGGTGGAGAAGATGAAGATCGATGCGGCAAACCTGGACATACCGGACGATGCCGAGCAGCGCATGCGGTTTTTCACCAGTATGTCGCCCGCAATGATCGATGCGTTCTTCGAGAAGAGAAAAGAGCTGTCCATCAAACGAGCGCAATTTTTCCTGGAGGAAGGTGCGCTGGCGCTGATCCAGAACGACCAACGGGCTCGCGATGGAGAGGTGTTCGCCGAGGCTGCCGGTTCGTACGATCCCAAGACCCAACTCGCGCCGCCGACGTTCATCGTCACCTCTGAGCACTACAATCGCATTGCGCGTTTGATCGGCGACAAAACCAAGGTCGAGCTGGCGGTGAACTTGAAGACGCGTGCATCGGACGCCGCGGTGGATGCATACAACGTGATTGCCGAAATCCCCGGCGGCTCGAAGAAAGACGAAATCGTGATGGTTGGCGCGCATTTCGATTCCTGGCACAGCGGAACGGGCGCCACCGACAATGGCGCCGGCAGCGCCGTGATGATGGAAGTGGCGCGGATTTTGAAGGCGCTGGATCTGAAAATGGATCGAACCGTTCGCATCGGTCTGTGGAGCGGGGAAGAGGAGGGATTGCTCGGATCGAAAGCTTACGTCAAGGAGCATTTCGGTGACCCCAAGACCATGAAGCTGACTTCGGCGCACGCCACGCTTTCGGGTTATTTCAATCTGGATAACGGCAGCGGCAAGATTCGCGGAGTTTATCTGCAGAATCATGACGCAATGCGGCCGCTGTTCGCAGACTGGCTGGCGCCGTTCCGGGATCTGGGAGTGAACACCATCACGATCCGCAATACGGGAGGAACGGATCATCTTTCGTTCGATGCGGTCGGGTTGCCGGGATTCCAGTTCATCCAGGATCCACTGGATTATTCCACCGTCACGCATCATTCGAGCATGGACGTCTACGACCACGCCATCGCAGGTGACTTGATGCAATGTTCGGCAGTGATTGCGGCTATAGTGTACGATGCTGCTACGCGGAAAGAGATGCTGCCGCGGAAGCCGTTGCCGAAGGCGGAAGAAGCGAGTCCAGCGGCGACGAAGTAGCGAGACGGCGAGCGTTACTGTCTTCGCTCCCCGTAACTGGTAACATCAATCCCTGCTGGCCTCATGTGGATGGTCAGAGATGCGTTATGAAGAAAGCCTCCTGACGGCCATGCGACAAGTGCCAGGGGCACGTTCGCTACGCCGAACCCTTGGATTTTCACCACAAGGCGATATCTCCCGCGAGCGATATTTCTGAAGCTGAAGTGTCCGTCTTCACTCGAAGTCGTGGTCGCAACAATGGAATGTTCTTTGTCGTCAAACAGACCCAAGCAAACATGTGGAACTGGCACCGAAGCGAAGTCCAGCACAACTCCCCCTGAAGGACGCGCAGTCGCAATGGGCCATAATCGATCTGATTGTGATTCTCGTAGCTAACAGTGCATTCGGGCGTATCGGTCGCTTGCGCAAAAGTCGTAACCGCAAGCAGAGCAGAAAGAGACGCTAGCATCTGAGCCATGCTAACAGAGCTGGAATCGGCGAGTTTATTGGCCTGTTCTCACGTGCACTCGTGCCGTGAACGGCAAGCCGGACACCTGCATTGCTCGTTTACTAAGAAAGTGCCGACGAACGAGCCGCGATTGCCGCTGTATTTCCAGACTGTGCCGAGTCCGCTTCCGCCGAAATTGTTGGAGACTGTGTAGGCGGCCATGGCGTGCTCTACCGGAGTGAGCGGCTGGTACCAGAC
>Ga0182024_10001724_pt1 | contig 55531 bp, 46 predicted proteins | sample P32metaG_FD_120480 | JGI IMG/M metagenome (GOLD analysis project Ga0182024, IMG submission 120480) | Permafrost microbial communities from Stordalen Mire, Sweden - P3-2 metaG (Illumina Assembly) | ecosystem: Environmental > Terrestrial > Soil > Wetlands > Permafrost | place: Sweden: Stordalen...
GTGGGTTGATTCGCAGATTGCCGGACTGGTGGATACGCTTCGAGAGGCTCGTTTGTGGGACAACTGTGCATTTGTTGTCACCGCTGATCACGGTGAGGAATTCTTGGATCATGGTGGGCGGTATCATCCGCCGTCGAAGCTCAACGAAGAATTAATTCGCGTGCCTCTGCTGTTGCGCGTTCCCGGCGCGGCCAAAGCGGGGCAGCCACAGAGCCCGTTCAGCATTCTTTATCTGGCGCCCACGCTGCTGGACGCAGTCAATATTCCGGTGCCGGGGAGTTTTCGAGGGCGCAGCCATTGGACAAAGCTGCAGAAGGGCCAGGGTTGGGAAGATCCGGCGATTGTCGAATGTATCCATGGTTGCTCAAATCCATTTCGCACTGACGATCGGATGGGCGCTCGCGTTCTCGCCATCCGCGAAGATCGCTACAAGCTGGTGCTCGACTTCAATTCCTCGAGCGAGGAACTCTTTGATTTGCAAGCCGATTGCGGCGAATTGCATCCGCTAAGTCCAAATGAGCAAAAGCCCGTACGTAAACGGCTCCTGGAACGCGCCCGTGAGCATGGGGTGGAATCTGTTCAGTCACGGGATGCGGGGCATCGTCTCGATGCGCGACTCCGTGACCTTCAGCTAGAATGGGCTCATTCAAACACAAAGATTTCCGTTTAGGGTTACCGCATTCCGCGCTCCGCAAAGGCGCTTCGCATTGAGGTGCACCTGAAGCCTGTTCGCATCCTCGTGGATAGCTTTGCGGACCTGGGCCTCACAAACGCGCAGATGACCAATGCTCGCGAGATCATTTGTCGTTTGGATCCCTCGCGGTTTCATGTGAGCGTTTTCCATGTCAATCGACCAGACTCCTGGATCGCGGAACGTCCCAACACCAGGTTGATCCGGTTACCCCGAAGGCGGCAAACGGTGCGGATCCTGCTGGAGTTTCTCCTGGGGCGGCACGAAATCCTCTTTTACCTGAAGTCTTCTCCCGCAAGTAAGTTGTATTTACAGCTGCGCAAGAAATGGACGGACAAGCGCGTCGTTGTTGGGACCATTGAATCTCAATCCGATCTGCACAATGAGTCCACCGTCACTCCAGAAGCTATCCAACTGTGGGAGGAGACGATACTACGCTCCGATTTCTTGTTCAGCAACGCGCACGCAGTGAAACGCAGCCTTGCAAGGGAATACGACTTGCCGAGCGAAGTGGTGCCCACCGGCGTTGACACGAAATTCTTCACCCCGGCTTGGGACAGACTTCCCAATCCTCGGCCTCGAGTTCTCTTTGTCGGGTCTTTGCGCCCTTTCAAGCAGCCGCAACTGCTTTTGGACGCAGCCACGAGATTTCCCGAAGCGGACTTTTTCATCGTGGGAGATGGGCTCATGGCGGGAGAATTGAAGAACCGCGTAAGGCATGAAAAGTTAGCCAATGTTGTTCTTCACGGAATCATGGGAGAAGAGAGCCTAAGAAAGGAATACCAGAAAGCCGACATCTTTTTGTTTCCCTCCGCATGGGAGGGCTCACCCAAAGTAATTCTTGAAGCGGCCGCCTCTGGCTTGCCAGTCATCGCCCGAAATAATTACGAACCCGAAACGGTATTGGATGGACAAACCGGATACCTGGTCAGCTCAAGCGATGAGTTGTTTGCCCGGCTCGGACAACTGCTCGAACATCCTGATCATCGTCGCAGTTTTGGGCTGGCCGGCCGCAAACTCAGTGAGCAGTTCGACTGGGACATCATCACTCGTCGTTGGGAAGAAATCTTTCTCCGCCTGTCGTCGCAAGAGATGAGTGACCGCGTAGCATGATCGCGAGTCTTCCCATGCCAGTCGTTGCGAACAACCGCTCAAACCATGCGCTTCACGTGCTAACTTTGACCCCGTTTTATCCCTCTCTGCAAGATGATGCGCAGGGTTGTTTTGTCGCCGAGCCGCTGCCGGCCGTCGAGCAACATGGAATTGTGAACACCGTACTGGCAGTGCAGCCGTTTTATCGCGCTCGATCGGATGCCAGTACTTCGGTTTTCCCGGCGCACAGGACTCGCTTCCCGGCGCTTCCGAGCGGATTTGGTCTTCCAAGTTCTGGGGCTTTTCTGTTCGCCAGCATTCTGCGGAGGGTGCGCCGAATACATCGTTTCAATCCAGTGCACGTGATCCACGCTCATGCCGCCCAGCCCTGCGGACATGCTGCGGTCTTGCTCAGCCGGGAATTGCGTATTCCTTTTGTTGTCACCGTCCATGGGCTGGACGCGTTCTCAACCAACCAGGTCGGTGGATATGCGGGCCGCTGGTGTAAGCGCATTTCGCAGTGGGTGTATCGTTCGGCGAAGACCGTAATTTGCGTCAGCGAAAAAGTTCGCGATCAGGTGCTGGCAGATGCGGCTGCTCCAGTCCACACTACTGTGATCTACAACGGGGTGGATCCGGAAGCGTTTAGTCCAGCAAAAGATGACGCTGCTTCCACGGTGATCCTCAGCGTAGGCAACTTGATCCCCACGAAAGGCCACGACCTACTGCTACGAGCGTTTGCGGCTGTCGATCAACGGTTCCCGGATTCTTCTTGTGAAATCATCGGCGATGGGCCGGAACGTTCACGTCTGCGCGCATTAGCGGTGGAACTGGACATTGGTGAAAAAGTTCGCTTTTTGGGGCGTAGGAGTCGAAGCCAGGTCGCCGATGCCATGCGCCACTGCGCTCTCTTTGCGCTGCCCAGCCGAGATGAGGCCTTGGGCTGCGTTTATTTGGAAGCGATGTCGGCGGAGAAACCCGTGATTGCCTGTCGCGGGCAGGGGATTGAGGAAATTGTCCAGCACCGTAACAATGGCTGGCTCGTCGATCCGAACAACATGCAGGAATTGACGGAGGCACTCTTCGTGTTGCTCAAGGACGCGGAACTTCAACGGCGGCTCGGGGACGAGGCACGGCAAACGATCTTGCAAGGATTCACTCTCGCACATCAGGCAGAACGGTTGGCCCGGCTCTACCAGGAGTGCCGGGAATGAAACGCAAGCTCGTCATCCTGACCGAGATCATCGCTCCCTACCGGATTCCAGTTTTCAACGCGTTGGCGCGGCGCGAAAGCATTGATCTGCACGTGATTTTCCTGGCGGAAACGGACCCAACTCTGCGTCAATGGCAGGTCTACAAAGACGAGATCGGCTTTTCCTACCAGGTCCTTCGATCCTGGAGGCGAAGACTCGGGAAACATAATGTCCTGCTCAATGGCGGAGTGGTTTCGGCACTGCGGCGAGCGTCACCAGACGCGATTCTCTGCGGCGGCTACAATTACGTCGCTTCTTGGCAGTCGCTATTCTGGGCCCGCCGCCATCGCGTACCCTTTTCGTTATGGGTGGAGAGTACTGTAAGGGACTTCCGCGCTGGTTCTCGCTTGGTAGAATTCCTGAAAGCAAGATTCATGCATGGTTGTGACCAGTTCATCGTTCCGGGTAAAGCAGCATTCGAATACGTAATAAATTATGGGGCACCGGAGGAAAGCATCTTTACCGCACCCAACGCCGTGGACACCAAGTTCTTTGCTGAACGGACGGAAGCTGTGAGAAGGGACGCGGCCACATACCGCCGGATGTTGCGCCTTCCCTCCCGCTTCTTCTTATTTGTGGGAAGGCTGGTGCGCGAGAAAGGAGTATTTGATCTTCTCGAGGCGTACGACACACTCGCCCCAAACCTGCGATCAGAAATTGGTCTTGTCTTTATGGGAGACGGTGCAGCGCGTTCGGAGCTTGAGCAACAGGCCAGAGCGATCGCGCCGGGAACAATTCTCTTTCCTGGATTCGCTCAGCGAGAACAGTTGGCAAGCTATTACGCCTTGGCTGAAATGTTTGTATTTCCCACGCATACCGATCCCTGGGGCCTAGTCGTGAATGAAGCCATGGCGTGCGGCCTTCCTGTGATCTGCACCACCGTCGCGGGGTGTGTATCCGACCTAGTCGAAGACCGCTGGAATGGCCGTGTGGTTATGGCGAGAGAGAGTCAACAATTGGCATTTGCGATGGAAGAACTGGCAAATAACGCCGAACTACGTTCCCAGATGGGGCAGCGCAGCCGTGAGCGTATTCTTCGCTACTCGCCGGAAGCATGCGCTGCCGGCATCGCCAACGCGGTTCTTTCAGCTGAGCCCATATTCCATGCATAGTCGCCTATCCAGAATGTCGATGCCGTTGTCAATTGGGATGGGCTGTCTATTCGCCCTCTACTTGGTGATTTTCCGCCCGGGCAATCTCACCAGCGCCGAGGATCTTGGAATCCTGATCTTTCTGCAGCTGCTGGTGGCGGTCCTCTGGAAGTTTCAGCAGCGATTCTTTCCTTTCCTGGTCCTCATTTTCGTGGCCGCTTCCACGACTCTCCCTCTACAATCCGCACGCTGGTTCATACTCGGTGTTGGCGCGCTGGCGGGTTGCTCCATCTGCTTGAAAGATCGCACGCATTCCATCAGAGTTTTTCATGTTGTGGCATTCGTCTGCGTGCTGACGGCCCTGGCTTCTGCTACGGCGCCGGCGAATCCACGCCAGGCACTCCTCAAGGCGCTGAGCTTGCTGCTTCTGTTTCTTTACGGATCATTTGGCGCCCGGCTGGCTGCGGCCGGACGGGAGCGACAGTTCTGGGCGGGCCTTTTGTTCGGTTGCGAAGTGATGGTTTATTTGCTGGCTGCATCCTACTTCATCTTTCGCGTAGAATTTTTGGGTAATCCGAACTCATTGGGCTTGGTAACGGGCGTCGTCGCAATGCCCGTATTGTTGTGGGGAGTTCTTGTAGGCGATCGCGTTCTGGTGCGCCGGCGGAGAATCTTTGCGTTCCTGTTGGCGTTGCTTTTGCTACTGAGCAGTTATTCCCGCGCCAGTATAGCTGCTGCTGCCCTTTCTTGTGTTCTGTTGTGCGTGGTCTTACGCCGCTATAGTTTGCTGATGAAGGGTTGCGTGGCAGCTGTGTTGGCGGCAGTATTGGTGGCAACGATCGCCCCTCCGCAATCGGAAACCTCGGGCTCAGAAACCTCGGGATCAATAGCCTCAGCTTTCCTTTACAAAGGGCACCAGGGCACAGGACTTCTCGACTCCCGCAAGTCGGTGTGGGAGACAACGTTCTCCACAATTCAGGAACACCCTTGGCTAGGAACCGGTTTTGGAACGATTGGCTCCAGCTTCGATACGGGGGAAGTCTCGGGCAAGTTTGCTTCGAATAGTCTTATTACGCGAGAACACGGGAACAGCTACCTGGCAATTATCGAGGGAGTTGGGTGGTTGGGTGCAGTGCCATTCTTAATACTCGTTCTCTTGGTCGCAATCAACGCGATCAGAGTGCTTGTATGGACTCGAAACGCTCGCGATCCCCTCTCCCTTGCACTCCCGATTGCCATTGTTATTGTAGCTGGGCTTGTCCATGCCGGCTTTGAGGATTGGCTGTTTGCCGTGGGTAACTATCTCTGTGTTTTCTTCTGGAGTCTCGCCTTCATATTGGGTGATCTTCTTCCCGCCAAAGAACCCTATCGGGCATACTCTATTACCCTCCCCGATTCACCTTCACGCATGGACAGCCTAGGTGTGGTTCCATCTGCTCGATGATCGGTCTTTTCCTCAACGGGCTGGCGGCGAGTGCTGGCGGCGGTCTGACCTATCTGCGAAACGTATTGCCCCAGCTCTCTGTCAGGAGGGACGCCCATACTACCGTCGCACTGAGCCCACAATTGCGGCATGAATTACAAGACCTGCCCAACATTTCCTTCTTGGAAACGCCGATTCCCGATGGCTCCGCCCGGCGGTTCTGGCATGAGCAGGCGGTTCTTCCGCGCTTGATTCGAGAGAGCGGAGCGGATGCGTTGATCTCGGCCGGAAACTTCGCTCTCCGGAAGTCACCCGTACCGCAGATTCTCCTGTCGCGTAACTCGCTCTACACCTCCGGAGATTTCTTGCGCGATCTTCGAGCCCGCCAAGACTACCGGCTCTGGCTGGATACACGCATCAAGGGCATCCTTGCCAAACGCTCCATCCAGTGGGCAGATTGCACGGTGGCGCCGAGCCGGGCGTTCGCCGAAGATCTGGAGCATTGGACCGGAAAGAACGTGACCTGCATCTATCATGGATTTGATCGCGATCTGTTCGTCGGCAACAAAGCATCTCTGCCTCCTGGACTCGAACAAAAACTCGAGGCCGAACCGGGGACATTGCGCCTGCTGTTCGTGAGCCATTACAACTACTATCGCAATTTTGAGACTCTGTTTCGCGCCGTGCCGCTGATACGAGATGGTCTGGGTGGGAGAAAGATCAAACTGTTCCTCACCTGCACTTTACGTTCAGACGACAATCCCGGTAGCTATCATGCGGAGAGCGCCGCTGCCCTGATCAACCAGCTTGGCATCGCCAAAAACGTGGTCGAGCTCGGAACGGTGAGATACTCACAATTGCATCATGTGTACCAGGCGTGTGACATTTATGTCACGCCGGCATACGCAGAATCGTTCGCTCATCCTCTCGTGGAAGCGATGGCCAGCGGCTTGCCGGTGGTTGCTTCCGACCTGCCGGTGCATCGTGAGATTTGCAATGCTGCTGCAGCTTACTTTCACAAGTTTTCCCCTTCTGAACTGGCAAGCGGGATTGTTCAAGTCGCAAACTCGGTTGAGCGTGGACGGGAGATGGCGGCGCTCGGGCGGAAGAGATCTTCTGATTTCTCGTGGACTAAACATGTGGATGAGCTGACTAGATTGTCGCGGCGGTTAATGGAGCATTCTGGCCGTCAGGGTCACCGGGACATGATCTGAATTACATTCAGAATGCCAACGGCGGAGCAGGCAGCGAGTGCCGGACCCGCAAGACTTAGGAGCCAAAGCAAGTACCGCGACTTAGGCATCTACGGTAGCAAAGCAAAAATCACAAACGGAATGATAGGTATGGCGAAGCGCGGGAACGTTCCCCGCGCCCAATAAGGAAAGTTGTAAGAACAGATCGCCAACAAATAACCTGCTGCGAAGAGTACTTCCACTGGGTGAGACCTCCAATACTCGCGGAGATTTTTTCGCAACAGCATCGCAATGGCTCCAGTGAGCACAAAAACAATCCAGCCAAAACTCAAAATCAGATTTGGCCAAGGTGCGGGGTACATGAATGTCCCCACGATGATGGCATGAAACGGCATCCCAAACAGCGCGGGTCCCGGCTGATCGGGTTGTTGATAACTGTGTACGGTTGCCCAGGGATCACCAAAGTGCATCCACAGAGGCCATGCGTATGCAGCTCCAATGGCCAGGCCAATCACTACCGCAACCACGAACTTCTTATATTCGCGTTTCCACAGTAATGTAATGCCGATGCCTACAAGCGCCACGAAGCCGAGCGGGCGAACGACCGTACTCAAAGAAGCCAGGGTTGCAGCCCAAAACCACTTGTTTTGCCTCACCACTAGGAATGCCCCAAAGCGCAATGCACAAACAAAGGCTCCGAACCTCCAAGAAACGAACGCTGCAACCAATCAAAGTTGAGCAATGAGAAAAATCCTGCAACCCAGCCTCCCCAAAGCCGGTAAGCAAGCGCAACGCTAACGAAATAGGAAATGAACGAAACCAGGAGCAGAGCAGTACGGTCTGAAACTCTCGTCAGTGTTGAAATTGCTGCCATAAAATAAGGCAGTCCCCAGAACTGCTTCACCACGAGCCCCTGGAAATTCCAATGCCGTATGGCCGATGCCACTGGCATGTATGCCGCGCTGTCGGCAAAGTTGTCGACAGTCCCAGAATAGCCCTTAAATAAGCGGATTACACATGAAGACCAGGCAAGCAACGCCCGCCATTGCCAAAACCTCGCGTAGCGACGGTTTCTGACTGGAGATCGCAGAAGGCTGGATTGGCGCAACTTGCATCAGGAAAGCCTCCATGGTCACTCGCTTCATATATAAACTGTAAGGATATTGAATTTTCGGAAATTCGGCATACTAGCGTTAAAACCGTAACCGTCACACGCTAGCAGACCAACATGTGTGCGGCTACTCATGCGCAGAAATGGAAAAACTTTGTCGCCGCTTTCACCTAATTGCCTCGGCAATTTCGAGGCTTATACACTGCGGGCATCTGCGGAAAGTCTTGGCGATCCCGCTGATGCGTGATATGAAGACTTGGACTAATCATTTCTTTTGGGAATTACGCGAGAAATAGCCTATGAGGTTGGCGGTGGTGTCAGAGTCAAGAACAGAATTACGAAATCTGCCCGCTCCAGGGACTGAGCCGGTAGAGCTCTCGGTGGTGATGCCGTGCTTGAACGAAGCTGAAACGCTGGAGACCTGCATCCTGAAAATCCAAAAGGCGTTTCGGGAGGCTGGCCTTTTTGGCGAAATCATCGTGGCCGACAATGGCAGCACTGACGGCTCGCCTGAAATCGCCAACCGGCTGGGTGCCAGGGTCGTCGATGTCCAGGAACCTGGCTACGGCAACGCGTTAATGGGAGGGATTGCGGCGGCGTCCGGCAAATACATCATCATAGGCGACGCTGATGACAGCTACGATTTCGCTCACATCCCCCGCTTCCTGGTGCCACTGCGGGCGGGTGCCGATTTGGTCATGGGAAATCGCTTTAAAGGTGGTATCCAACCGAATGCCATGCCGCCTCTTCACCAGTATCTGGGAAATCCCTTACTCACGAAAATCGGGCGTCTCTTTTTCGGGGGAACTTGTGGAGACTTTTACTGCGGTCTTCGAGGGTTTACGAAAGAAGCGTATCGGAGTATGGCCCTGCGTACCACGGGAATGGAGTTCGCGACCGAGATGGTGGTGAAGGCCACTCTCCTGCGAATGAAAGTCACTGAAGTTCCAACCACTCTCTCGCCGGACGGACGTACGCGTCCGCCTCATCTCCGGACCTGGCGCGACGGCTGGAGAACTGTGCGTTTTTTTCTGCTCTACAGTCCGCGGTGGTTGTTCTTGTATCCAGGTCTGGCTCTGATGCTGGCGGGCCTCGGAGTTGGGATGTGGCTCTTGCCCGGCCCCAGAAGAGTCGGCAACGTAATCTTCGACGTCCACACTCTTCTGTATGCCGCGATTGCCGTCTTGCTCGGCTTCCAGGCAATTGCGTTCGCAGTCTTCACCAAACTATTCGCGGTTTCCGAAGGGCTGCATCCCCCAGACCCGCTGCTGGACCGCCTGTTTCGCTATATTAATCTTGAACTGGGCCTCTTGGTGGGGACGATCCTCGCAATAGGCGGATTCGGAGTCTCGGTCTACGCAGTAAGAGTATGGAGCGCGCACAACTTCGGGCCGCTTGACATGTCTCACACTCTTCGCATTGTGATTCCCGCCGCCTTGTCTCTCACGCTGGGCGTGCAAGCGATTTTTTCCAGCTTCTTTCTGAGCGTGCTGGGAATGCGCCGCCGATGAGTAAAGCCCCGGAATTTGACCAGCACGCGGATACCTACGATGCTGAACTGAACCAGGGACTATTCCTAAGTGGAGAAGATAAAGAATATTTCGCCAAGGGACGAGTTCAGTGGCTGTTGCATTGCCTTAAGGAATTACGCCAACAACCCCGCTCCGCAATTGATTATGGCTGCGGAATTGGAGACGCAACGATTCTGCTCCGCGATGCCTTCCCTTTGAACTCTGTCTTGGGGCTCGACGTTTCGGCGCGATCTCTGGAGTTGGCGCGTCTCAAGCATGCCAGCAAAGAGTGCAGCTTTCTCACCTTCGACGAATACGTTCCTAAAGCAGACATTGACTTGGTTTATTGCAACGGCGTTTTCCACCACATCCCAGTGGCAACGAGAGCCTCTGCCGTCGACTATATCTTTCGCTGTCTTCGTCCTGGCGGCCTGTTTGCGCTATGGGAAAACAATCCCTGGAATCCGGGGACTCGCTACGTGATGTCGCGAATTTCTTTTGACCGGGATGCCGTGACGATTACCCCTCCGCAAGCAACAAAGCTACTCCAAAACGGTGGATTTGAGATCGTCGGTGTAAATTATCTATTCCTCTTCCCACGATTCCTCAAGTCGCTGCGGTTTCTCGAGCCGTACGTCAGCCGCGTCCCCATGGGGGCTCAATATCAGGTTTTGTGCAGGAAACCGGATTAGACGGCTCATTCATTTCGAGTGATCAATGGACTCAACAACTCAGGCGAGTTTCATTCCAGAACGACTGAGTGAAACAGCATAAAGCAAGAGCAGCGACAGCAGCAGGAGAGCCCATATTTCATGGGGTATCACCAGCGTGTTCCAAAACCATGCATTTACCATCGAAGCCGGAATTCTGCCCTCACTCTCGATTTCCTGCAGCAAAGCCGCACCCGGGAGGGCAAACGGCTGCATCAACAAAAGGGACAGCCATTCCAGTTTTCTAAAGTGTGGGCTCGATAACACCCAGCAAAGAGGAAACACTAGCAGAGTAGCATCACAGTTTTTGTGATAGGTGGGAAGCAAACTCAGTACCACCATGCTGCTGAGGAGCAGCAACTCCGGGATTCGCGAATGCCCCTTTGATCCGAGCCAAATCCAGCTCCCGAGAAGAGCTGCACCCGTGAGCAACGCGCCGGCCCCGCGGCAGCGGTGCTCCTCAGTAAGCTATGGAAAAGTACCTGAAGATTGATGAGCGTGAACCGGATGGGATCTGCGTCCGTAAAGTCAACGGTCTTGTTGTCCATCGCGAATCCTCTGGCGTTGCTCAGGTAGTCCTGCCACCAGAGTACCCCGCTTATCTCCAGCCGCAAGACTCCGATCGTGAGCACCAATGCCCCAAGAGTGACAACCACCAGACCGACACGCCATCGTTTTCGAAGCAGACAGTAAAGAAGGAACCAGAGGCCAAGTTGCGGCTTAAGACAAGTCGCCACTCCGAGCAGGATCCCTGTGGCGGTTTCTTTCTGCTGACTCGCTGCCCAGACTGCGGTACAACAGAGTGCGATTGCCGGGATGCTTACATTTCCCACGGCAATCCCGGGATGAAGTGGAGCAAGCGCCAGCGTCAGTCCCGCGAATCAACCTTTCTGTAGTCGGCTCGCCAATCCCCCGACCGAGGCCAATGACAAGACGATTGGCAAAACCGAAAACCCTTGGACCCGGGTGCATACGGCACGAGCAAGGGGCCAGGGAAGGGCTGAGATGGGTGAAACAACTACGAGCGTGGTCAACGGATAAGGTGAATGAGATCCTATATTTGTGGTGCTTGGTGAGTTTCCGGGGGCTTGCCGGGCGAGGACAACAAAGTTTTCCGGACTTTACGGATCAATGCCCCTGATCCAGGCTCGGGATGGATTGTCCACTTGCGTGATATCGCTCCATTGGGAGCCGTTCCTGAAGAACCGTATTGGCCCTCGCACCAAGTAATCGGCTCCAGCGGTGACGAGCAAGACACTGACCGGAATGATTTTCCAATTAAGTCTGGAAAGAGTTGGTGGCAAGCGTTCCTGTGATGGTTCGAGCACCAATTCTACCCTCAGATGCCCCGTTCCCAATCTTGATCTTCTGCTACCATTCTTCCAATCATCCCGGAGAACATGGCAGCATCTGCTCACGCAGTTGAACTGGCAAATGGTCAACCAACGCTGGAGCAGCCAGCCACCCACCCCATTCTTGCTCGATGTGCAGGTCATCTTCAGTCGGCCCGGATTCCGGCTTTGGACGGCCTTCGAGAAATCGCAATCCTGCTCGGGCTGCTTTATCACACCGTGTTCCAATTCCAGTTGGGTTCAACTTTCCTCGCCCACCTGTTGGTTGCGGGCCGTCTCTCCTGGAGTGGTGTAGACCTTTTTCTTGTGCTTTCTGGATTTCTGATTGGAGGAATTCTTCTCGATGTACGGGATTCGCCTCGCTACTTCGCAACTTTCTACGTTCGCCGGGCCTACCGAATCCATGCTTCTCTACGGTTTAGTCCTCGCGTTCTTTTCGCTGCGATACATCCTTTCGGCCGCCGGGCCCTTGGGAAATTTCTCGCATGGCGTCGTTCCCTGGATCGCCTACCTCACGTTCACTCAGAACATCTGGATGCGCTTGCTCGGCACCTTCGGCGTGGGCGCCATGGCAGCAACCTGGTTGCTTGCCGTGGAGGAGCAGTTTTATCTCACGATTCCGTTGGTGATCAGGAAAGTTGCCAGATCACACCTGATGCTGGTTCTTGTGTCGGTCATTGTTCTCGCCCCACTACTCCGGACAGCGCTCTACCTCCTTCTTGGCCACGGGAACTTCGCTGCTTATGTCCTGATGCCATGCCGCGCCGACACGCTGTGTCTCGGAGCCTTGTGCGCCCTGATAGTTCGGACCCCACGCTGGAGGAAGCTGCTGCTGGCTCACCGAACATTTCTGTATTGTGCAACAGGTTTTCTGTTCCTGGGGCTGGTCGCGCTGACCCATCGGGGATACGAGCTCAGTTCATTGATGGTGACGGTGGGATGTTCGTGGGTGGGGCTCTTCTACAGCGGGTGCCTCCTGATTGCGGTCACAGCCAACAGCGGACTAACACGGCACATACTCTGCAACTGCTTCCTTATGCAACTCGGCGTTCTTGCCTATTGCACATATTTGCTGCACCTGCCGCTTATCGAAGCCAGTTGTCGGCTTCTCGGACTGCGCTGGAATTATGCTTCTACAACAGCGCAATTCAGGGGCGGCTTGGTCGGGATTGCACTTACTATCGTGATTGCCAAATTTTCATGGACTTTTTTTGAGAAGCCGCTGCTACGTCGAGGGCACGCCCACAAGTAATGATTGGCTGAGACACAATGTGCGGAATTGTCGGCATCCTCGCGCGGAATGCGGCTGTCTCCCCGGAAATTCTGGAACAGGCGACAAAGTCGCTTTCGCACCGCGGCCCCGACAATTCCGGGACCATCATTATTCGGGAGAGCAATCCAGAACCTCTCGAGATTGGACTGGGCAATCGGCGCCTCGCCATTCTCGATCTTTCTCCGCTTGGGCATCAGCCCATGCGGGACCCGTTGACTGGGAACTGGATCGTCTACAACGGCGAGATCTATAACTTCCGCGAGATCCGCAAGAGATTGAAAGACCTCGGGACACGCTTCCAAAGCGATTCCGATACTGAGGTCTTGCTGAAAGCCTACGGACGTTGGGGGAAAGGCTGTCTGCAAATGTTGCGTGGCATGTTCGCGTTCGCGATCTGGGACGCGTGGCGGCATCAACTGTTCCTTGCCCGCGATCCCATGGGCATCAAGCCGCTTTATTACGGTTCCTTCGGTCAGCATTTTCTTTTTGCCTCCGAAATCAGAACCCTGTTCGGGACTGGGCTGGTTCCGCGCCGACTTGATCCTGCTGGTCTGGCCAATTACCTGGCTTTTGGTTCGCTCTATGACCCGATTACGCTGATAAAAGGCGTCTCTGTCTTGCGTCCCGGGCATTCGCTTGTGTGGGAAAACGGCAATGTGCAGGAGAGCATGTACTGGGATTTGGTGGGGCATCAGGGTCAAACAGCGGCCGATCCTAATGTCGGTTGCAGTGCGGTGAAACGCAGCCAGCTTGAAGGCGACCTGTATGCCACTATCGATGAATCCGTCCGCATGCAGATGGTCAGCGACGTCCCGGTCGGAGTGTTTCTTTCAGGCGGCATCGACTCGAGCAGTTTGGTCGGCCTCTTGAGTCGAAGTGGATTCGAGCTCAACACATTTTCAATCGTCTTTCGAGAGTCAGATTACAGCGAAGTTGAGTACTCGCGTCTAGTCGCTAAGAAGTTTGCCACCGATCACCACGAGATTCTTTGTTCCCAGCACGACGCGCTGGAAGCCGTACCCGGAGCCGTCGCCGCGATGGATCAACCCACGATTGACGGTCTCAACACGTACTTCGTCTCGCGGCAGACGCGTGCGGTTGGAATCAAGGTCGCGCTCTCTGGTCTGGGAGGCGACGAGCTGTTCGCCGGCTACTCCAGCTTTCGGACCGTTCCTCGCATGGAGCGCTTCGCCCGCCATTGGAAGCGCGTGCCAAGCCTTCTCAAGAGACCTCTAGCGGATGTTTACGCATTGCTTGCTTCCGATACCGACCAAAGCCGGAAACTCGTTGCTCTCGCCCAGGCGGATGGTCGCGTTCTTCATCCCTACTTCCTGGCGCGCATGCTTTTCACCCCCGAGCAGAGTGACTCGCTCTTGAACGCTCGCGATTCCCAGGCAGTCGAACAAAGCCGAATGTCCTTGCAAGAAAACCTCAATCGAACTCGCGATCTCGATCCGGTGAACCGGGTCTCCTATCTTGAGGCACGCTGTTACATGCTCAATACGCTGTTAAGAGACTCTGACGTGATGAGCATGGCACATGGACTCGAAGTGCGAGTTCCATTGATCGACCATCATTTGGTTGAAAAACTGTTCGCTCTTCCCGGGGACTGGAAACTTGATGCCGGTACTCCGAAACCGCTGCTGGTTGCCGCGCTTCACGGCGAGTTGCCCGATCAGATTGTCCACCGGCGTAAGCGCGGATTCACTCTGCCCTTCGAACACTGGTTGCGCGATGAATTGCGCGCTGGAGTGGAGACAACTCTCCGGAGTATTGCCGAGGGGCCACTGGCTTCCGTGTTGAATGCTCAGGAAGCGTTGGCAATCTGGCAGGACTTCCACAAGGGACATACGTCGTGGTCTCGCCCCTGGGCACTCTATGTTCTTCAGCGTTGGTGCGAATTGCATTCAGTAACTCCTTGAGTTCCACATCTCGGATGCACAGCCGTTTCAAGGTAAGATGTGAAAACAGGTCGCATCCAAAAATGCAGGCTCTCAAGCAATCCAGGCTTTTGTTGTGCGAGTGTCCGGCTGTGCCGCTTCCCGTCAGCGTGATTGTTCCTGTTCGCAATGAGGTGCGCAATCTGCCCCGCTGTTTGGAATCCCTGCGCGCGGCGGGCGAAGTCTACGTCATTGACTCGCAAAGCACTGACGAAAGCGCAACAATAGCTCATTCTTACGGCGCAAAAGTCGTTCAGTTTGAGTATCAGGGTGGTTGGCCCAAGAAGCGCCAATGGGCCATGGACACTCTGTCGTTTGCCTACGATTGGATTTTGCTCCTCGACGCCGATGAGACTCTGACCCCGGAATTGGTGCAAGAAATCCGGCAAGCGGTCGAGAATCCTAGTGTCAACGGATACTACATTGCGCTGCGGATGTATTTTCTCGGCAAAGTCCTGCGTCATGGCGATGCCAGCTTTTACAAGCTCTCGCTTGTTCGACGGGGCAAAGGGTGTTTCGAGTGCCGGCTCAAAGCCCAGGACGCTTCCATGTGCGACATGGAAGTCCACGAGCACATTGTGGTCGACGGCCCAACGAAAAAACTCGCGCATCCGCTGATTCACCACAACGTCGATTCGCTTTCCCGCTATATCAAGAAGCACGACAACTATTCCAACTGGGAAGCAGGCGTGTGGCTACAGGGGGAATCGAATCATGGAGAATTGCCGCCCGCGCTCTGGGGCACGCAGGCCCAACGCCGCCGCTGGCTCAAGTGGAGATTCCTGGGCATTCCGGGTTCGCCAGTGTTGTATTTTCTGTACAAATATTTATTCCGCCTCGGATTTCTGGACGGTCGTCCGGGACTCATTTATGCCGGCTTCCAGGCGACGCAAATGTTTCACATCAAAGCCAAGCTCTTCGAGTTGCGACAGGGAAGCCGTACAGCTCGGAGTACGACGCACCCGGAAAACGATTCTACCGAAACGAAAGTCGTGTTCGAGACTTCCTCTCAGGCAATGCGATGATACGGCTGGCCGATAATACGGTGGTAGCGTATCGCGGAGGCAGCGCAGAGTATTCAGCAACCGCGCCTTTTCATCCTCAGCCGAGCTACCCGGAATATTCGTGGGAGACAACCTCCGAACCCAACGCTGCGTACGAAGCTGTACGTGGCTGCTTTCATCTGGCTGCACTGGATGCGGTTCACTACGGGACTCCCGAGTGGAATCCGTTGGCGGATTTGATTCGTCCCCGCGAAACTGTGCTGCTCAAGCCCAACATGGTACATCAGCGGCATCCGCGCGATCCTCAAGGATGGCGCTACGTGATTACGCATGGCAGCATGATCCGCGCCGTTGCGGACTATGTTTGGAAAGCGATTGGCGCGGAAGGGAAGATTATTGTGGCGGACGCCCCGCAGACCGACGCTTCGTTTTCCCAGATCGTCAGTCTGCTCGGCTTGGATAGCATCCGCGATTTTTACCGCGCTCACCATTTCGATTTTGAAGTTATCGATCTGCGGCGGGAAGAGTGGACTACCCGCGAAGATGTTGTCATCGAACGTAAGCCGCTTCCGGCCAACGCTTACGGTGAGATCGCGTTTGATCTGGGGCAGCGCAGTGAGTTCACCAACCACTCCGGAGCGGGCCATTACTACGGCGCCGATTACGATGCCGGCGTGGTGAACGCTCATCATAGTGGCGGCCGCCACGAATATTTGGTTGCCGGTTGCGCCATCCGATGTGACGTTATCTTCAGCCTTCCAAAGTTGAAGACCCATAAGAAAGCCGGCGTCACTGCAAGCCTCAAGAATCTAGTGGGAGTGAACGCTGACAAGAACTGGCTGCCGCATCACACCGAAGGTGCTCCTGCCACGGGTGGAGACGAGCACCCGAACCCTGGCCTCGCGCACCGCACCGAGCGCAAGGTGGCCTCGGGTTTGCGGCAATTTTCGTTGGCGTTCCCGGTGGCCGGCCCATGGATGCTTCGCCTCGCGCGAAAAATCGGTCGTCCAGTTTTTGGCGACACCGAGCGGGTGATTCGCAGCGGCAACTGGTGGGGCAATGACACAGTCTGGAGGATGTGCCTCGATCTCAACAAGATTGTTTTCTATGGAAACCCAGACGGTTCCTTTCGCCCCGCATCGCCTCAAACTCGCAAGCGCCATTTCGTTCTGGTGGATGGAATCCTCGCCGGTGAAGGCAGCGGGCCTATGAATCCCGATCCGGTTCCGGCCGGCATAGCACTGTTCGGTCTTCATCCGCCAAGTGTGGATGCTGCATGCACCTATCTCATGGGCTTTGATCTGTACAAAGTGCCGATCGTCCGCCAGGCATTTCAGTGTCGCGATCTCCCGCTATGTGAGCATCAATGTAAAGATATTGCTGTGATTAGTAATCATGCGGCCTGGAATCGTCCCTTAAGTGCGATTGACGATCACGAAACTTTTCATTTTGAGCCACACTTTGCCTGGAAGGGAAGTATCGAACGCACGCAGTCCCCGCCAACTTTCGCAACCGCTGGCCCATTTTCCGAAAGTCACGGGAGCGAACAGTCCACATGATAATGAACGAATCAGTTGCGGAGCATGTTTATCCCCGGTTGCCGGTGTTTCTGCAGAACGCCGCTTGCTGGTACTACGGAACCAAAGAATCTCAACAGCGTTTTGGCAAACTCTTCGATCAGCATTTGAACAGTCTGCTTGAGTCTGAGAGGTGGTGTGCTGCCGAAATTGAAGCATACCAGGATGAAAAGCTTCGCGGACTCATTCGCTACGCCTACGAAAATGTCCCTTATTACCACCAACGTTGGCAGAGTTTGCGAATCACTCCCACCGACATCCAATCCCGCGCCGATCTGCCGAAACTACCAGTACTGACCAAAGAAGACGTGGTGCAAAACCGTGAGCAGCTTTTATCGCGGGCAGCATCTCGAAACGAATTGACGTCCAAGCACACCAGCGGCACCACGGGCAAAGCACTGCATTTTTACGTAAGCAAGAAATCGGTTGCGTTTCAGTGGGCCATCTGGTGGCGGCATCGTCTGCGCTTTGGGTTACAGCCCGGGAACTGGCATGCGAACTTTACTGGAAAGCGTGTCGTCCCTCTGCATCAACAATTGCCTCCTTATTGGCGCTGGAATAGGCCTATGCGACAGGCCTTGATCAACATGCATCACATCACTCCCGCGAAAATTGGGAGCATCATGGAGTTCCTGAACTCAAACCACTTCGAGTTTTTTTCCGGCTATCCCTCCATCATCCATGCCGTTGCAACCACAGCCCGTGATGCAGGCCTCGCGTTGACCTCGCGTCCACGCGCAGTCGTTACTGGCGCCGAGAATATGTTCGATTTTCAGCGCCGCGATATCGCGGAATTCACTGGGGCCACAATCACCGATCAATACGGCTGTTCAGAAGGATGCGGCAACGCTTCGCACTGCCCCAACTTCGCTTACCATGAAGACTTTGAATTTGGAATCCTCGAAGGGCAGGAGCGCGCCCCCGGTGATCCGGCAAAGACAATTCTTTGTACCGGATTCTCCAGTGAAGTGTTTCCCTTCATTCGGTACGAAGTCGGTGACACTGCGGTTTGGCGATCAGAGTCCGAGCCCTGCTCCTGCGGCCGTCATTCGCGGGTGTTGTCGCATATTGAAGGACGCAAAGATGATTACGTCGTTACCCCCGAAGGCGCGGCCATCATGCGTTTCGACTACATCTTTAAAGACATCGTGAACGTGAAAGAAGCACAAGTTATCCAGCATTGCTTGGGTGAAGTCACAGTGCGTGTTGTTCGCCGGACGGCTTATAGCCTGAAAGACGAGGGAAAAATCCGTAGTGAGTTTGGACGCTGGATTAGTGCCGCGCTGAGGGTGAATTTCGAATACGTGAATGAAATTGAAAGAGAACGCAACGGCAAGTTGCGTGCCGTCGTCTCCTGTCTGAAAAGATCGATCGCTTGATTCGATGAAACAACTCTTACAACACGCGCGCACCGGCGAAATCACTGTTACCGAAGTTCCCGCGCCCAAGCTGCTTCCGGGATGCGTTTTAGTTCGCATCGCGGCCTCGCTGGTTTCCGCCGGGACCGAACGTGCTTCTTCCGAGTTTGCCAGCAAGAATTTGTTTCAGAAAGCGAAAGCTCGCCCTGACTTGGTCCGCGACGTTGTCAATAAAGTACGCCGCGACGGTCTTCTCTCCGCTGTTTCTGCTGTTCGCAGCCGCCTCGATCAGCCGGGTACTCCGGGCTATAGCAGTGCTGGAACCATCAACCGAGTTGGTGAGGGCGTCACCGATCTCAGAATTGGTGACCGCGTTGCCTGTGCAGGAGCTGGCTATGCGGTTCATGCAGAGCTGGCATGTGTGCCTCGCCTGCTGGTTGCCAGGATTCCGTTCGATTCAACTGTAAGCTTCGATGAAGCTGCCTTCACCACGGTTGGAGCGGTTGCATTGCACGGAATTCGCACCGCGGAAGTCAAGCTAGGAGACGTGGTCGCCGTCATCGGGCTTGGCCTGCTCGGGCAATTAACCGTTCAGATGCTGAAGGCCGCTGGTTGCCGTGTTTTGGGCATGGACCCTATTCCCGCGCGTGCGCGACTTGCATTGCGCCTGGGCGCCGAAGGCCTGAGCACTTCTGCTGCTGAATTCCGCGACTTGTGTTTGCAGCGTTCGGGAGGGCATGGCGCCGACGAGATCTTAATCACCGCGGAAACCGCCAGCAGCGATCCCATAAACCTGGCTGCCGAATTGGCGCGCGACCGCGCAGTCGTGGTGGCAGTCGGGACCGTGGGCATGGACATTCAGCGCAAGCTGTACTACGAGAAAGAACTCGATTTCCGAATTTCGCGCTCCTATGGGCCGGGCCGCTACGACTCCGCTTACGAACAGAAAGGGCGCGATTATCCCATCGGCCAGGTGCGTTGGACCGAAGCCCGCAACATGCAAGCGTTCCTCCAGTTCCTGGCCGAAGGCAAACTGGACGTTCAGGCGTTGATCACGCACCGTTTTCCAATAAACAGCGCACGAAGCGCCTACGAGCTGATCAGCGGGGAGAGCCGAGAATCTTCGCTTGGAGTCCTGATTACATATCCCGAAGAGTCGCCCGAAGCACCGGAAGACCCGAAAGACAATCGCCGTCTCGAATTGGTGACGCCGCGTTCCGCTGTGGCCCAAGGCGAAAAGTCCATTGCCATCGGTCTCTTGGGCGCCGGCAATTTTGCCATGAGTACGCTTGCGCCCGCGATGAAGCAAATCAGCGGCTTACGGTTCGTCGGAGTTTGTGCTGCGAACGGATCCCATTCCCGCCATGCCGGGGAGAAGTTCGGCTTCCACTACTGTGCAACCGACGAGCAACAAATCATCGACGACCCTAATGTAAATACAATCGTCGTCGCCACTCGTCATCACTTGCATGCGGCCCAGGTCTTATCAGCCCTGCACGCTGGCAAGCACGTCTTCTGCGAAAAGCCGCTTTGCCTTACTGAAGAAGAGCTCTTCGAAATAATCCGCGCATATTCGAGCGGCGTCGGAAAGCCACTTCTTATGGTCGGCTTCAATCGGCGTTTTGCGCACATGTCGGTGCAGATGAAGTCTTTCCTTGACGAAATCCATGAACCACTGGCTCTGCACTACCGCGTAAATGCGGGCCCGATTCCACACGATCATTGGGTCCAGGATCCGGAGCAAGGCGGCGGCCGCATCCTTGGCGAGATCTGCCATTTTGTGGATTTCCTGACTTTCTTGGCGGGTGGGCCACCGATCGAAGTCCATACGCGCGCACTTGCGAATCCGGGTCAATACGAGGACGACAACGTCGTCATTGCGCTGCAGTTCGCCAACGGATCGCAGGGGACAATCAGCTATCTGGCCAACGGCGACAGATGCTATTCGAAGGAACGCCTGGAAGTCTTCGGTGGTGGTGCCGTAGCCGTGCTCGATGATTTCCGCCGCCTCGAACTGGTTCACCATGGACGCAAACAAGTGTTCCGATCGCGATTGCGTCAGGACAAAGGGCATCGCGGTGAATGGCAGGCATTTGCGGAAGCGATCCAATCCGGAGGCGGAATCCCAATTTCCTTTGCAGACATTGTGTCCGCTACTTTGTCCACGCTTCGCATCGTGGATTCGCGCTTTTCCGGACAATCCGTTGCCGTGGATTCGGCAGCTTTCATAAACTCGTCCCTTCATCGCTCCGGCTCATGATTGAGCCAGGAGCTTCTTGTTTCCCATGCTGATTCTGGGCCTCAACATGTTTCACGCCGACGCCTCAGCGGCCCTCGTTCAGGATGGTGAGGTCGTCTTCGCCATCGCTGAAGAGCGCCTGAACCGCATCAAGCATTTTGCAGGGTTTCCATCCCTCGCCGTACAAGCCTGCCTCGACGCGGTCGGCGCGAAGATCAGCGATCTCGACCACATCGCCGTTGGTCAGGACAGCGATGCGAATCTGACAAAAAAGGTTCAGTATGCACTCGCCAATCCTGCCAAGATTCTGAGCTTCATCCGGCTGCGCCAGCGCAAAGAGGCCATGCACGATGCGAGATCATTGCTGGCCACGACGCTAGATGTCGCTCCGCAGTCCATGCGATTCCAGGAACATCATTTGGAGCACCACATCGCTCACATTGCCAGCGCCTACTACTGTTCGCCTTGGGACAAGGCGGCGGGCTTCAGTTGCGACGGTTCCGGCGATTTTGTATCTACCATGATGGCGCGATGCGAAGGCAATGAGATCCAGGTCCTCGAACGCGTTTTTCTGCCCCACTCGCTGGGCAGCTTTTACACCATGATCTGCGAGTTCATCGGATACAACAAATACGGCGACGAGGGCAAGGTCATGGGCCTCGCGCCTTACGGAAAGGACACATACTGCGAGCAGATCGGAAAAATCGTTCATGCAAAAGACGGCGGCTTTGAACTCGATCTTGATTACTTCATGCCCCTGGGCAGCAATCAGGGGATGGAGGTCATGCCCGACGGAACGGTTCAACTGGCTCGTCACTTTTCCGATCGCATGACCAAGCTTTTCGGTGCTCCCCGGGAACCGCATAGCGAGATCACGCAGCGTGACATGGACTTGGCCTACGCTATGCAGCATTGTTTCGAGGAGGTTTCCTTCCACCTCCTGAACCAACGGCATCAGCGTGTACCGATGGAAAACCTCGTCATGGCCGGCGGTTGCGCGCTGAACAGCGTGGTCAACGGGAAAATCTTCGACAGGACACCATTCCGCCGAACCTGGATCCAGCCTGCTGCGGGCGACGAAGGTCTGGCAATTGGAGCAGCCCTGCACACTTATCACTCCGTCCTCAAACAACCACATCGCTATGGGATGAAGAATTCCTATCTCGGTCCGGAATTCTCTGACTCGCGAATTGAATCAGACTTGAAGAAAGCAGATCTGCAATATCGCAAGCTCGACCCTCAACCGCTGCTCGACGCAGTTGCCGGACAGGTTGCAGAAGGAAACGTAGTGGGCTGGTTTCAGGGCCGTATGGAATGGGGGCCGCGCGCCCTGGGCAATCGCTCCATCGTGGCCCACCCCGGTCTGCCAAACATGAAAGACATTTTGAACGCCCGCATCAAGCAGCGCGAGTGGTTCCGGCCGTTTGCGCCCTCCATCCTGGCGGAACGGCAGCACGAATATTTCGAGCACGACCATCCTTCGCCATTCATGCTTCATGTCTACAAAATACGTCCCGAAAAGCGGGCTCAACTCTGCGCCGTGAATCACGTGGACGATACGGGACGGTTGCAGAGTGTCAGCCGCGAGGAAAACCCGCTCTACTATGGTCTGATTCAGGCATTCGAACGCAAAACAGGGATTCCTGTCATTTTGAACACTAGCTTCAACGAGAATGAACCCATTGTCTGCCAGCCCGTGGAAGCCATCGACTGCTTTAAACGCACTCGGATGGACGCGCTGGCGATCGGTTCGTATCTGGTTTTGAAAACTGAGAACTAAGCATTGCGATTTTAGATAAACATGGCTGCTAATCCCGCTCCTGAGCTTCCCGTGCATGAACAGACTAGCTGGACTCTGGCTCGAGTCGATGCATTTCCCAGACTGCGAGCGCTCGCCTGGGATGGGAATGTGCTCTACGCATCCCGCGGCTACGAACTGCTTCGAGCTAGGATCACGACGGATGCAAACCGCATCGAGTGGCAGCCTTTTGCCTGCTATTACCCGGTGAGATGGCGCGAGTTGAGTTCGTCGCTTCGCTTGACTTCCCGTCTTTTTCGCGATGGTTTTCATGCGCTCGCGGTGCTTCCCTCCGGATACATCGTAGGCGCTGTTCCCGGCGCGATTATTACGCTGGCTCCAGGAGAAACTGAATTTCGCGTCTCCCACAAGGTCCTGCGGGGAACTCGGCCTTTACACATCACGGCAACGCCCGATGGCCGCGTCTTATGGGGCGAGTACTTCGACAATCCTCAGCGAGATGAAGTTCACATCTATGGTTCCACCGACCACGGCGCTACTTGGAATATCGCGCACACGTTTCCCAAAGGGGCAATCCGTCATGTCCACAATATTGTGCATGATCCGTGGGAGAACTGTTTTTGGGTACTTACCGGCGACAACGGTGCGGAATGCCGCATCCTGCGGGCTTCTTGCGATTTCAACAATATAGACGTAGTTCTATCCGACAATCAGCAGGCGCGTGCGGTGGCCTTCGTACCCGCAGAGGACGGATTGTATTATTCCTCGGACACGCCGCTCGAACGCAATCATATCTATCGCCTCGATCGCCGTGGAAACGTCAGCACACTTGCTAATCTGAGCAGCTCTTCCATCTCCGGATGCCGCGTAGCGGACGCGATCTTCTTTTCCACCATGGTCGAGCCCAGTGAAGTGAACCTTGATCGATCCGTCGGCGTATACGGCACTCTGGACGGGACGCATTGGCGGAAGCAACTTACCTGGCGAAAAGACCATTGGCCCATGAGTTTGTTTCAGTACGGCAATGCATCTCTACCCGACGGAAACAATTCCACTAAATTGCTCGCTCTCTCTACGATTGCAGTCGAGCCGGGTGATCTCGAAACCTCTCTCTGGCGCATGGTGAATAAGTAATCTCTCGGCAAATAACGCCGTTTAAGCTTAAGGGGAAGCAAACTGAATCGGGCACAATAGAACCAGCTCCGACGGAGCGAAATATGATAGCCGCGGACGCAAGTCCGGGGTAAAGCCGCAACACGATTACGCGCCAGAAGGGTGCAACGTCGTCGGGCTGCCCAACTAGATTCCCCTCCACGAACTGCGCACCCACGCCTGCTATAGTCCGATTAATAAACGACCTATGCATTTCTCAGCGCGTCTGAATTACTATCGCCGGATTTTTCGTGCATACCTCATGCCTGGCCAAAGCCAACTAACTTTCTGGCACGAGACGCCGCAAATCAATCCCCGCGCATCCGTCGACGAACTCGGCGAATACTATATGCCTTTTACGACGAAGGCCGACTATCCCGGACACCATGATTCTTCTGGCATTCCGATGCTGAATTATCACGGTCAAATCGGACTGCAATATAACCCGATCGCGATCGCACAATGGGGGCTTGGAAATTACAATTTGTATCGGCAGACTCAAAGCCAGGAACGCAAGCAAAGATTGCTTGCCGCCAGCAATTGGCTTTGCACTCATCTCGAACAGAACTCTCACGGCCTTTGGGTTTGGAACCACCTCTTCGATTGGGAGTACCGCACGACTCTGAAAGCGCCATGGTATTCCGGACTCGCTCAAGGGCAGGGAATTTCTTTGCTAGGGCGCGCCTACGCGGCTACTGGCGAGGCCAGATATCTGGATGCCGCCAATCGCGCGTTCCAGAGCTTTCTGGCGTCAACCGACGAAGGCGGAGTCAGCTTCACCAATGAGCGCGGCGATCTTTGGTTTGAAGAATACGTTGTTTCGCCGCCCACGCATATTCTGAATGGTTTCATCTGGGCGATTTGGGGAATTCACGACTATTCTCTTGCCACTAGCAACGCCTCCGCGCACGATCTGTTCACCCGAGCAGTCGAAACGTTGCGTACGAATCTCCATCGTTACGATCTGGGCTTCTGGTCTCTCTATGAGGAATCTGGAACGCGACTCCCCATGCTCGCCAGCTCCTTCTATCATCGTTTGCATATCGTGCAGTTGCAAGTGATGCATCGTCTTACGGGGGACAAAGTTTTTGACGACTATGCCGATCGCTGGGAACGTTATGCACAAAGCCGCAGCCGGCGCACTCGGGCGCTTTGCTACAAGGGCGCATTCAAGCTCTGTTACTACTAGGCATTCGTGAAAATTCTTTACGTCTCGCAATATTTTCCGCCGGAAATGGGAGCCCCTGCCGCGCGTGCCTCGGAGTTGACACGCCATTGGGCGGAAGACGGACACGACGTCACTGTTCTCACCGGATTCCCCAATCATCCCACGGGCCGCGTGCCCCACGAGTATTGTGACGAGTTCCGCCAGTTGGTTACACGCGAACGGATCGACGGAGTGAACGTCGTCCGCACTTGGCTTTGGCCTTTGCCCAATCGCAGGGCCTACGAACGTATGTTGAACTACAGCTCATTTTGCCTGTCGAGCGCGGCCACCGGCCTTTTTCTCTCCAGCCCTGACGTGGTGATCGCCAGTTCGCCGCAACTTCTCGTGGGACTCTCAGGATGGTGGTTGGCGGCCTGCAAGCGCGCTCCGTTTGTTTTTGAGGTCCGCGATTTATGGCCGGAGTCTCTGGCTGCCGTGGGTGCAGGGGGAGAGAAATCTCTGATGCATCGTGGACTGGCAAAGATCGCTGGCCTTCTGTATCGCAAAGCAGACCGCGTGGTCGTGGTTACGCCAGCTTTCAAGGACTATTTGGTCGAGCACTGGCAAACTCCCGCAGAAGACATTTCTGTCATTGAGAACGGAGTGGAAACCAGCATGTTCAGCCCCCAAAATGCGAATGTTGATCTTAGAAGGGAACTGGGCGTGGAAGGGAAATTCGTAGTCTCTTACATCGGCACCATCGGCATGGCTCACGGACTCGAATCCTTGCTCGAAGCTGCTGTGCGCATGCAGCACACGTCTCCGGACGTCCTGTTCCTGTTGGTGGGCGAGGGCGCTGAGAAAGATCGCATCCTGTCCATGGCGCAGTCCCGATGCCTGACCAACCTTCGTTTCGTCGGACAGCAGCCGCGAGAAAAAATTCCCCAATACATCTCCGCATCGGACGCTTGCCTGGTCCTGCTTAAGAAGGCCGACCTCTTTAAGACCGTCATTCCCACCAAAATGCTCGAATTTATGTCCTGTGCACGGACCGTGATTTTGGGTGTAGAGGGTCAAGCGCGAAAGATCATCGATGAAGCGCAAGCGGGAATTTGCATCGAGCCAGAGAATGCCGACGATCTCGTGCGAGCCATTACCCGGCTCGCGGCTGACCCAGGATTGCGCGAATCTCTTGGCCGTAATGGGCGCCGCTATATCCAACAGCGATTTTCACGGCGTTACACCGCTACAGCTTATCTTCATGTGCTGGAAAGTTTGCTGGAGAGAAAGCTGTCCTATCCCGCCGTGGCAGCCTGAAACCGCCCGTCTGGCTAGCTAGGGGTGTACCGCCACAATGCTGAGCGCGGTTGCGGTCTGCATGACGGCCTCCATGGTGCGGCCTGCGGCGGCCTTCGCCGCACTCGTGGGAACAAACAGAATGTCATCCGCCTGCATAACAACATCGGGCGACTTCGCTTCCAGTATTTTCTTCAACTCAACCGGAGTCTCGCTAATTCCGGCCGGGCCTTTGCGAAGTATCCGTGCCCCACTCAGCTTAGCGATTCGCGTCGTCCCACCGGCCAGTGCAATCGCCTGCAGCACGGTCAGGTGTCCGCTGTCCATCAGAAATCCACTGGGTCTTCCCACTTCGCCGACAACATAAACCACGTCAGCTTTGCGTACCACGATGGTGTCGCCCGGAAATACCGGGATGTTGCCCTCCGGACTGTCGGTCGCATTCCGCGCTAGCGGCACCGTCACCGGCTTGTCGGGCTGGCTGCGATGCGTCACCGTAATGCTCTGACCGGCCTTCTCGGTGAATCCGCCGGCAGCCGAGATCACGTCGAACAATCGCTGCTGTCCCAGCGCCGGATAGATCCCTGGCCTTGCCACTTCTCCCAACACACTCGCGCCTTGCGAAGCATATTCCTGCACAAATACGGAAACATGCGGATTCTTGACGAATCCACCATCCGACAATCGCTTCTGGATCAAAGCCTGAGCTTGGTCAGCGGTCAGCCCACCCACACGCACGTAGTCCACCAGCGGCAGGTAAATGTCGCCCGCGCTGCTCACGCGGGCTTTCGTGGAAAGCTCCGGGACGTTGTAGACGCTCACCTCAACCAGATCTCCGGTTCCGAGTCGCAGAGAGTCTGACGAACTCGTGTCACTCGGAGTTGCGGATACTTGAGGTTGTGCAGCGGGAGCTGCTTGCGCTGCATCTGCGGGATTCCTCGATGTGGAAGTGGGCCGGTCTTGCGCCGCGAGTCCTTGCGCCATGACCAATAACAACGCTGCCGTGAAAACACCTCCACGAAGCCAGCTTCGTCGCGGTGACAGCATTTCAAGGCCTGTAAACATTTTGCCAGCAAGTCTAGCACGGCGATCATGCAGAACAGGAAGCTGATCTGTCATTCGTACACAACTCGCAAACATCGTCGACTTCGCGACGATCTCCGATCAACATAGCCTCACCCCTGTACTTAGAGCACCGGTACCAAGAAAGAGAATAGTGGCCTGCCCTTACAAGTCTTATATTGCTTAGAGAGTTAACAGGAAGCCAGACGGACTGGAACGGGTCTTCCAAGCTTGGAGCCAAGGGAGGAATGAGTTGACGCTTTTCGACTTGGCGATGTTTGCAGCCTCCCTGCTGCTCTCATTTGTCCTCACCCGATATGTACGCAACCTGGCAGTAGTCCGCGGATGGGTTTCTGTTCCCGCATCCGCTCGTCATCTGCACAGCGCGCCGCTGCCGCGACTGGGTGGCATCGCCGTTTTCGCGTCATTCCTGGTCAGCATCGCCCTTGCGCTTCTGTTTAGCCGGCACTTTCACAGCTTAAGATTCGGATTCTCCCGCAGGTCGTTGCTGAGCATTCTCATCCCCGGCACTCTCATTTTCTTGCTCGGTGTTTATGATGACCTTCGCGGTGTTGGGCCGTACGTGAAGTTTGCGGTCCAGGCAGTCGCCGCTGTCATGGTCTTTGCGGGCGGCTTGCGAATTGTCGGTCTGCCTGTCCTCTTTGGAAATCATCAGTTCTCCTGGATGATCGGTCTGCCCCTCACCATTCTCTGGGTCCTGGCCATCACCAACGCGTTCAATCTGATTGATGGACTCGATGGCCTCGCTGCCGGTTCCGCTCTGTTCTCCACGCTGGTTGTATTCGTCGTGGCCCTGCTCAGCCATTCGTCGTTAGTTTCGCTGATGACCCTGGTCCTGGCAGGAGCCATCCTGGGATTCCTGCGTTTCAATTTCAATCCTGCCACGATTTTTTTGGGAGACTGCGGCAGCCTTTTCATCGGATTCATGTTGAGCGCGCTGGCATTGCATGGGGCGCAAAAATCGCCCACCATTATCGCGGTCGCAATTCCCGTGGTTTCCTTTGGCCTACCCATCCTGGAAACAGCGCTGTCAGTCATCCGACGCTTTATCAGCGGCCGGCCCGTGTTTACTGCCGATCGTGAGCACATTCATCACAAACTGCTGCAACTCGGTCTTTCGCATCGCCAGGTCGTCATCACTTTGTATGCAGTTTCCGCGCTTTTCGCCTTGCTCAGTTTGTTTCTGCTCTGGCCGACCGGCAATACTCTGGGGCTGGTTCTCGCTGTCGTCGGCACCGGTGTTTGGATGGGAGTGCAGCATCTCGGCTATCTGGAGTTCGGTGAACTTCGCCGCGTGGCACAGCGCACCATGGAGCAGCGGCAAATTGTGATCAACAATCTCGCCATCCGTCGCGCCACCGAAGAGCTTAAGGTCAGCCAGGACTACGATCAAGTCTGGCGCATTCTTGCCGCAGCCTTCAGCAACAACGACTTTGACGCTTTCGAATTGCGCCAGCGGCTTCTGCCTCCGGAAGTTCCTGAACTCGGCGGATTGCAAATCGTTTCCGGGCGTGTCGAGGATGCCTATCTCCGCTGGAAAAAGCCGGGCAGCTATTTTGCCAACTCCCTTGTTAATTCCAATGATGCAGTCAGCGGCTGGAAGTTGACCCTGGACTTGGTGACCACCAACCATCTCCGTCATGGTTCCATGACCATTTACCGGCGCTACAGCGAGCGTGATTTGCAGGTCGATATCAACTTGCTCACCTCAATTTTCCCCATCGCGCTGGCGGACGCGCTGGAGCGTGCTACCAACAGCAATCTGGAATTCTTGCCATCGGTCGAAGAATCTCCGTTCATGTCCGCACAAGTAAGCTAAGTTCTCCCTCCGCACTCTGCTGAAAAAACTCCGCGGGCCCACTCTATGGCGAGTGCGATGCCCCGACACGAATCAGCTCAAAATAACTTTATCCACAACCCTGAACCACCCTGTCACTTTCATGTCCGCGCCTCACAATTTAGCTTCGACATTCCCCATAGAACTCCGGAGGAACACGGAAAGATGGCAGATCGGCTCACCGGGCAGCATATTCACTTCCTGTCTTTGCAAACCTCAGTTTTCTGCGTCGAGTGCGAAGTGATCAGTGAAAACAACACGCCTTATTGCTTTGCCTGCGGTAGCCGGGCTGTGCTCAGTCTTTCGCGAGTCCTGGGTGGATCGTTACGCGGACAACAGACCGCGCACCTCATCGCCGACGCCGAGCTTGGCCGGTTGGTGCGCGAATTGCTTCGCACCGTTCCAGCGTCTTCGACGCCCGCCATCGGCGACCGCATGCGACCCTTGCTCCTTCGCGGCCGCATGCACGCAGCATGGGTCAACCAAACAGGCGGCAACCTGGTGCAGGTCAGCCCTGTGCTACCGGGAACTTCGAAATTTATTCCGGAGAAATCGATTTTGAGCCCGCGATCCATGTGATCGCCGGGCGTGCCCAGGCCCTGACCGGAGCGACCGGGGCTGCCATTGCCCTTCGCACCGGGGACGAAATTGTTTGCCGTGCCCGCACCGGACGCACCGCACCGGATCTTGGTGTGCGCCTGCAGACGGATTCCGGCATTTCCGCCGAATGCGTTCGTACCGGTGAGGTTGTACTTTGCCATGATGCGGAAAGAAATCCCCAAGTCGATCTGGCCAGTTGCCGCCGCCTCGGCGTGCGCTCGATTCTGGCTGCTCCACTTCCGCAGGACGCTGGGCGTTTTTGAGGTCCTCTCCGGCTCGCCTCACGCTTTTGACCATCGCGATGTAGCCACCATGCAGCTTTTGTCCAGCCTGATGGTGGCCGCTATTTCTCGTCTATCGAACACTCCGCCCGTTGCCCAACTCCCGCGGTCGGGTTAGGGCTGCGTGCGCCGGTCCCCTCGGCGCGTACTTCCCACAGGGCACTGGACAAAGTGGAGGAATCTTCCATCGTGAAACGCAACCGTTTCCCATCGGGCGACCAGCGTGGCCAGGCCACAGCCCCGCGGGCGGTGAATATTTGTCGTTTGCCGTTGTTGTTGTCCAGCAGAATAAAGACCGTCACCAGGGGCAAAAGCAATCAGTTGCTTGTCCGGGGACCAGGCCACATCGTGGGCGTTAAGGTCATCAAGCCGTCGCGGCGATCCGCCCGTCACTGGAACAATCCATCGGGGCACCTCAACGTCCGTGGAAGTGAAGGTCTACCAAGAGTTCGGCACCATCCGGGGAAATGCCCATGATTACCGCGTCGTGCGCGGGCAGTGACGGATGGATGGGTGCAACGTCGCCGCCCCTTACCGAAACCTGAGCGGGAGTGTCGCCTGTGTCCAGGGACACCGTGAAATAAAGGTGCGTTCCATCGCTGAACAGCGCCGAGTTCAACACCGCCCCCAGACCGGATCTGCTCCGCATATTCGGTTGCCTTACGCACGGGCAGCGCCCCGGGGCGCAGATGCTCGCGCAGGGTCTCACCCTCCAGAAACTCCGTGACGATAGACCACCCCAATTTTCCTCGTCATCTGCCAGCGCCCGCTGGAGTAATATTAGAAGTTCTGTATGCAAACCTCCGGGAATAGCCTGGCTGCAAAGAGCCGGCAGCCGCAGTCCGCCTACCCTAAGCGACGCCAGTGCGTGCGGCAGAAGATCCATATTCCCGCGTACGCCAACCTGGGCGGAACATCCAGCGGAATGGTTCTTGACCTGAGCGAGATCCTGGACATCAGCGAAAGAGGCATGTGCATCCAGACGGCTTCGACTCTGCCACGCAACCTCAGCTTGCCAATGGTTCTGGACCTTGCGGAGACCAAGGCCTACCTGCACACCATGGGTACTGTTGTGTGGTCCGATCCGTCGGGACGCGCCGGAATCTCGTTCCCCGAGCTGCCCGGTGAATCCCGCCAGCAACTCAAAGAATGGCTTTTCGCCAATGCCATTGCCGCTTGTGTAAATCATGCCGAGGCATCAGCGTCCCTGATCGAATCTAGCGTGTTGGAAAACGCTAAGCAGGTCAGCGCACCGGCTGCAACTTCAACCGAAGAATTTGAACCATCCGTTCCTCCTGACTACACATCGCTCTTGATCGCGCTTGCGGCCGTGAAGCGCGAGGTGGACTCAACTGGACGCGATCTGGAAAAAGCGCTGCGTCTGATCGCCGACCGCGCCCTGACTTTCACTCGCGCCAGCGGTGCTGCCATCGCGCTGGCTGACAAATCCAACTGGGAAGAAATTATCTGCCGCGGCCGTGCTGGCTCGGACGCGCCTCCACTCGGTACGCGGATTGACCTCGGATCCAGTTTCTCAGGCGAGTGTATCCGCACCGGCAAGTTACTGCGTTGCGAAGATGCCGAGACCGATCTCCGGGTGGACCGTGAAAGTTGCCACCTGCTGGGCATCCGCTCCATGGTGGCGGTACCGGTTCGCAACGAGACTGCAATCCTTGGATTGCTTGAGGTGTTTTCTCCCCAGCCCGGAGCCTTCATTGCGAACGACGACTTGGTCCTGCAACGCCTGGCGGAAATGATTGCCGGCGCCATAAAACGTGCTACCTACGTTGCGCCGATGAAAGCTCCGCCGATGCAGGGTCTGCCTGTTAACGACAAGCCTGTTGCGAATCCAAATTCTGGGAATGCAGGCTTCGCAAAAGGCTTCGTAAATCTAGGTCCAGGTCTGGGTCTAAGTTCAGATCCAACTTTTGCGGAACGGTCCTCGGTTTCCAATCCCTCCGCCATCGACAGTCCGGTTAAGTCCTCGACACCATGGGTTGGACGAATTCTTCTGGTGGCGTCTGCTGCTACGCTAATAGTCGCTTTGTCGTGGGCGGCCGCTCCTTGGGTGAAAAGCAAGATGCAGGCGTTTGCTCCGACCCGCCCTCAGCCGGAGCTGAATTCGGCTAACACCGCTTCGAAAGTCCCTACGCAATCGGGTCCCTCAGTCACCGATCCTGAAAGCATGCAGCGATTGGCCGAGCAAGGCGATCCTGTGGCGCAGTTTGAAGTGGGTGCCCGCTATGCCACGGGCGAAGATGTTCCCCAAGACTATTCCCAGGCTCTGACTTGGTTTTCCAAGGCCGCCGAGCAGGGAAATGTCCCTGCGCAAGCGACGCTGGGGGCCTACTACTGGGCGGGTCGGGGCGTACCCCAGGACCTGAGCAAAGCCTATTACTGGGCGATCCTCGCGGAAGCCGGTGGAGACGAAAGCAGCAAATACCGCGTGGCCCTGCTTGCCTCCCGCTTGAGCCGTACCCAGATATTGGCCGAGCAAAAGCGGGCTGAGGACTGGATCAAAATGCATCAATCGATCGCCAAAAGCTTGTCTCGCTCCGCACAATGACTCCTAGACGCGATTCCCGAAACAGGAATTATCTGTCGTTGCCTTCGCAACGTAAAAGATTAGCTGGAAGATAATAATCTGCCAGCAGCTGATTCTAGCTCTACGAGACGGCTGGATGAGCCCTTTCCCTGTTCCCGCCCCGCGATCGCGCCCATAAGTCATCTGCGCGTATTCTATGGACATTCTGGGCGGCTACGATGCCGTTCCCGGGCCTTTTGGAAACCTCGCCATTCCATTTATCAATAACTTAGAGATAACTTATTGAATCCATTCCATTTGTCCGCACAAAACAGGCGAGAAGTGAAATGTACCGGGTAAAATAGGTCAGAGGCATCCCATGTCCACCCTCCGGGACATCATTCACGAAAACGTCCGCGAAGGCGAACTCTACGAGAAACTCGATCGCAACCGCGTACGCTGTTACGCCTGCGGTCATTGCTGTCCCATACCGGATGGTCAGCCCGGAGTCTGCAAGGTGCGCTACAACCAGGGTGGAACGCTCTACGTGCCTTGGGGATACGTGGGCAGTGTGCAATGTGATCCCATTGAAAAGAAGCCTTTCTTTCACGCTTATCCAGGTGCGCTGGCTTACAGCTTTGGCATGCTGGGCTGCGATCTGCACTGCGGGTACTGCCAGAACTGGGTGACCTCACAGGCTTTGCGTGATCCGAGTGCCGTCTCGTCGCCTCAGCGAGCTTCGCCCGAAGCCCTGGTGCAAGACGCACTCCGTCAAGGAGCGAAAGTTCTGGTGAGTACTTACAACGAGCCGCTGATTACCAGCGAGTGGGCGGTTGCGGTATTCAAAGAGGCCAAAGCTGCGGGACTGAGCACCGGTTTTGTTTCCAACGGCAACGCTACGCCCCAGGTGCTGGAGTATTTGCACCCCTGGATCGATCTCTACAAGGTGGATTTAAAAAGCTTTGACGATCGCCACTATCATCAACTGGGCGGACGCCTCGGTCCTATTCTGGACACTATTCGCAGTTTGCATCAAATGGGAGTGTGGCTCGAGATCGTAACCCTGCTGATTCCCGGCTTCAACGATTCCGAACACGAGCTTCGTAAGCTAACTGATTTTCTTTTCGAGATTTCGCCGGACATTCCCTGGCATGCGACCGCATTCCACAAAGACTACAAAATGTCTGATCCTGACGATACGCGACCGGAAGATTTGTTGCGCGCTGTTGAAATTGGACAAAATGCCGGTCTGCGTTACGTTTATGCGGGAAATTTGCCTGGAATGGTAGGCGTTCACGAAGATACACGCTGTCATCATTGCGGCGAAACGCTGATCAAGCGTCACAGCTACTTCATTCAGGACTATCGTCTTACGGCGGGTGGGTGTTGCCTGTCGTGCAACACTGCGATTCCTGGCCGCTGGGCGGCGAAATTCGATGGGCAGATCGCAGACCGCCCTTTCTTACCACGCCGAAGCTCAGGTTTGGTTACAATCCTCTAGCTAACCCTGATGCGTAAATTGAAGATTCCATTGCTGACCGCGATGTTGTGTTTCGCCGTGGCCTGCTCGCCGCGTGATTTTCTTACGCGGCGGCTGGCGGCCGATCTGATTGCGGGCTCCGATACTTTCAAGGCCACGCAGCAGTTCTGGTTGCGCATAGGAGTCATTCCCAACAAGGACTATCTTTCTCCTGAGTACCTGGTGTTGCAACGCCGTGGCTGGATCACCGCCAGCCTCGTTTCCTGTCCGCCGGGAGTGACCCCGCCGCCATGCCAGGACGCTACCTTCACTCCCATTGGTGTGGAAACTTTTCGCGATTTGATTCCCAACAGCGATCCCCCTTCGCAATACTTCCAAGTACCGATTGCCACCCGGGAATTGATCGAGGTAACCGGAGTCAGCAAGAACGGCAATCTCGCCGATGTGGATTTTTCCTGGAAGTGGGTGCCGGCGAATGAAGTAGGAGCCGCACTTTCCAGCGGAGGCATGCAGTACAAGTCCAGCGTCGGGTTCAAACACTATGATGACGGCTGGCGCATCATCGAGGGCGGTAGTCCCAGGAGTGAGCTGGGGCTGGATGATGCTCTGAAGAATGCCGAACCGGTGCATTGATAAAGGAAAACTCTTTAACCGCAGAGACCGCCGAGAACGCGGAGAAAAGAAAGGCTGGAAACTTCTCGGCGGGCTTTGCGTCCTCTGCGGTTAAGAATCTCAAGTGGAGGTATTGGATGCACGGGATGAAATCATCTTTGTTGGTTGGGGCGATGGTTCTGATCGTTGTTCCCTCGCTCCGTGCGGACGAACTTGATGATCTTGCCCAGAAGTTTTGGACATGGCGCGCCGTTGAGCAACCGATTACAGGTGACGACATCACCCGTATTGAGCGCCCGGATGGGTGGGTACCCGACTGGTCTCCAGAAAGGGTGGCTGCTTATCGCAAGCAACTCGACGAGTCCGAAGCCCGCTGGAAGAAGATAGATGCTGCAAAATGGCCGGTGGCGCGGCAGGTGGATTACCGGCTGGTGGGGTCGGCCATTGCGCGGGTGCGCTGGGAATTGGACCTGACTCGGAGTTGGCAACGGGACCCCGGATTCTATCTGGAGCAGAGTTTGGGGGCCTACATGAGCCTGCTGTTGCCGCCTCCACCTTTTAGTGCGGCACGCACGCGGCAGATCGTGGCTACCCTGGCTTCGATTCCGCGAACTCTGGAACACGCAAAGAAGAATCTCACGGAGCCTGCTGCGCCTTTTGCCCGGCTCGCGCTCGACCAGCTTAAGGACGTTCGCGCGCATGTTCTCAAGTCGGTTGCGGAGTTGAAGCCACATCTGGATCCCGACGCAGCGCGCGGTCTCGACTCAGCCGCCGATGATGCGATCATTGCCCTCGAGTCTTATCGTGATTGGCTGACTCAGCGGCTGCCGGGAATGTCCGCTGAAACGGCCGTGGGACGCGGTGCATACATGTTTTTTCTGAAGAACGTAGCCTTGTTGCCATATACCCCCGAGCAACTGTTGGCGATGGGAAAACAGGAGTGGGCGCGTTCGGTTGCGTCTCAGACCTATGAAGAACATCGCAGTCCGGGCACGCCTCCGCTGGCGTTGTTCAAGGACCAAGCCGAACAGGCGACACGTGAAGCGAAAGATGAACTCGCTGTCCGCAAGTTTCTGGAAGAGAAAGACATTCTGACGGTGCCTGCCTGGCTGCCGCATTATCTTTATTTGCCCACGCCGGCGTACCTTGAGCCCGTGGCCGATTTCGGCGAAATCGATGACTTTTCCGGCCCCAGCCGCCTGCAAGAGAACAGCACACGGTACGTCGACCCGCCGAGCAGCGATCTCGGATATTTTGCAGCCACCATGGCGACCGATCCGCGGGCCATTCTGGTGCATGAAGGGATTCCCGGACACTACTTTCAGATGGCGCTTTCCTGGGCGGACCCGGATGCGATCCGGCGGCACTACTACGATTCCGGCGCGAACGAGGGGCTTGGATTTTATGCCGAGGAAATGATGCTGCATGCGGGTTTCTTCGATGACAGTCCGCGGACACGGGTGATCATTTGGAACTTCATGCGTCTGCGGGCGCTACGCGTGGAAGTGGATGTCAAGCTGGCGTTGGGTGAGTTCACGATTGAGCAAGGGGCGGAGTATTTAAAGAACACTGTTCCCATGGATCCGGAAACGGCGAAGGGAGAAGCGGCGTTCTTCGCTTCGACGCCCGGACAGGGTATTTCTTATGAGATCGGGAAATTGCAGATCTTCAAATTTCTCGCCGACGCCAAGCGGCAAAAAGGCGACGCCTTCAATCTGCGCGCATTTCACGATTTCTTGTGGCTGAACGGGAATGTGCCGATCGCTTTGCTGCGCTGGGAAGATTTGGGAATGAAGGATGAGGTGGAAGGGCTGGATCGGATGCATTGAGGAGTCGGAATCACGTCCTGCGGAGGTGAGCTTTGGGCCGAAGCAATAGCACAATGAGAAATGTTTTCCGTGTGGCGGTGCTGCTGGTGGTGAGCACTTTGCTCTCCACGAGCGTGAACGCGCAGAGTGAGCAGAGTGATTCGACGCCCAACGGAAAAGAGACTCCGCTAGTGGGGCGTGCTCTCGCCGATGTCGCAAGCCTTGCGTTTGGCGCAGGCCCCGGACCCGAATATGAACGTTCATTTTCGGGGTGGAATCAAAGAATGCCCAGGGAGAACAGGTTGTCGTTCCCGTTGAGATTGCCTATGCGCTTTCAGAAGTGATGGATCGTTGCGGGAGACAGCTTCTTCGATCACTCAAAGGTCTATGAGCTGAACGTGGTTCGAGACTCGAGATGCGATCAGCTTCTAAGCAGTGCCGGGCGACTTGCAAGACGCAACGTTCGCCGTGGTTTACAAGTTCGAGACGAAGGCCGGCAAGCCAGTGAACATCACGCAAGTTAAGAACGATTTTCTGGAGGACAACGAGTTCACTGCTTGCGTCTCACACTGGACGGTGGCATCCATGTCCAAGGCAGTTGCAACTTTCTTGTGGAACCCTACCGACGGTTGGGCGATGGATGTCTCCGGGGGAAAGAATTAAACCGTAGCCACCCTTTTCGCAAAAGGCACGAAAAAGGGTGGAGCACCCGCTAATGGTGCCCCACCCACGATAAGTAGTCTTACTGTCCGCCAGCCGGTTTCTCGGCAGCTTTCTTGGGAGCCGCTGCTGGAGCGGCTTTGGGCTTCCAAAAATCTGGATCACCTTTTATAAACGCGTCCGGCGGGTAGCTCATTCTTGGGTTAAACACGAACAAGTTGGTCTGCCTGGATTCAACCGCCGCAGCTTCCAGATCGGACAGCTTTTTCATGCCGTCTTCGCCCATCGTGGCCATGAAATCCTTATCCTGAGCTGATTCACGGTCGATTTCCGACGCGGACTTCAGAGCGCTGAAGACCACGTAGGTGCGGTTCGGCTGCTGGCCATAAGCCACTTCATACGTGGCCCAGTGGGCGTCGGGGATTTTGTCGTAAGCCGCGAGGACCAGCTTGACCAGGTCATCCCATTCTTTGCCGTGTCCGGCGCGAACCTGGAAAAGGGAGATCTCGAAATAGCGACTGTGGGAGATGTCCCCATTTGGACGCAGGCTTTGGTCTTCGCGATAGGAAAGCACGGTGGAGTCCATGTCGCTCAGCAATTCGCCATCGGCAACGCTGGCACGGTCAAGCTGGGCCGCCAGCGCGGAGTCTTTCTGGCCTGCCTGATAGTCCTTTTCCCAGGCGTCAAACGAATCATAAGGAAAGAGAAACAGCGAACGCGGTCTGCCAGAGAGAGCATCCACGGCGAAGTAGTGTTGCGGCCACTTGGCCTTGGTGACCGCTTGCACAAATGCGCTCTCGGTTTTTTCATGCGAAGCTCCGGCCTTGCCCGGTTTCAGGTACTCACGGTAAAGCACAAGCACCTTGGGCGGTGGCATGCTTCCCCCCGACATTTCCTGTGCCGCCGTAACACCAATCCCCCCAACTAAAAACGACAACCCCAACAGAAACCCTGCGAATTGTTTCATGGATGCTGACCTCCTCGGTCGCAAAATAGATTTGACTTGGGAAAAAAAGAAGAACCCGAGTGACGCTCAAGAAGTAGAGCGCCCCTGAAAGACGAGCGAGAGTACCTGAGAGGGTGAACGGAAGTCAAGGGAAAGTAGTCACAGTGGAGTAGTTACGGTTTCTCACGCCACGCGGCACAGGCATCTTGCAGGCGCGAGTTCGCCCGCGTGCGGGTTGAGAAGACTTGGAGGGTGCTCTCGGTTAGACTATGGAACATTGACAGATTCGGTCAGCCCCTGCAGGAGACGCCTGCGGCATGAAAATTCAGATCCTCGTCATCTTTGCGGTTCTTGTTTCGGTTGTCTCATATGGCTCAGCCAACGTGACCCGTGTGACGGTAAACGACACTTCACGGAAGGATAGCCCGGTACGGCTTATCGGAGAGGTTGTCGCAACAGAAGACGAATCGGTACTGCTATCGAACTCTCTCACAACGAACCGGCACAAACACATCGCAAAAAGGCATCCTGCTTGTGGTGATGAAAATCGAGATTGTGGGGCTCTGCAAGATCAGTATCCACGAGACTAGTCAAGACGACATCTTCTTTTCGGCGCAAGTTTTCGAGGCAGGGACTAGCAGAGCATCTAATTCCTCTATGGGACCGTGCGGTCGTCCTCATACAGAGGTCGAATCAGGTCAAAGAGAACCTAAGGCTACCGCAAGTGTGGAATTTGTCCAGTTCACGGACGGTACCACTTGGGGCGATTCTGAACTTGCGGAAAACATATTGCGATTGAGGCATCTTGCCTATCACGAGGTAAAACTCTTAGCACAAATCTCCAACACTGGTGGCAGTCAAGCTTTCTTGGATGAACTTCCGAAGCCCACGGACCTCATCCCGATCGACTCTATGCAGCAACTCTACAAGGAAAAGGGAGACATTGGACCCGTAAATAGGAGCGATCCAAGACGCGTTTGAAGTCCGCCAAGAAGCATACCCGTGATCTGAAATCTGGAGCACCCCCGCCCGACTCTGCGCTGCTTCGCAGCTAATTTACCGAATCCCAATTGCGCATACGCTGAGTCAGCGATATGACCCAGGGTTCCATCGTTCCGCGATTCTTCATTTACAAGCGCAGGGCTGGCACGATATATCTCTTGCTCGGCCCTTATGATCACGAAAAAACTTCCTCTCTTCTTTCTAGTTGTAACGGTTAGCCTTCTCTCCGCGAACGCTGCTGACAAGCCCAAGCTTACACTCGACGAATTTTTCAATTTCGTGAGCTATGACAGCGTGAAGCTCTCGCCGGACGGCCAGACGGTTTTGATTGCCTTGGAGCGTCCCGACTGGGACCAGAGCATTTTCCGCAAGGAGCTCTGGTTGTATCGCGCTGACGCGGCTAATGACGGGCACGGCGGCGGAGCGCTTACTCCGCTCACGCAGTCCGGTCGCGACACCGACGCGGAATGGTCTCCGGACGGGCGCTGGATTGCGTTTCTTTCCGAGCGCAAAGCGCCGCCCGCGAAGGATGACGATTCCAGCGGCGATTCCAAGGACAGTGAAACCGCACAGCTCTATTTGATATCACCCAATGGCGGAGAAGCTTTTCCGGTTACGCAAGGCGAAGAGGAAGTCCATGCGTTCAGTTGGTCGTCCGACTCGCGCACGCTCTATTTCGCCACGCGGGGGCCCTGGACCAAGGCGCAGAAGGATGCTTACAAAAAAGACTGGAAAGATGTGAACCAGTATCGGGGAGCAGAACGCGGAGACGAGATATTCAGCCTGGACGTGGCCGATGCCATTGCTCGTCACGCCGCGGCAGGAAGCAAGCCGACAGACGATTCCGAGGAAGCTTCTGATGCCGCTTCTGACGCAACTCCCGGATCGCACGTGCTGGGCAGCATTGCCTGGCGTGTTCAGCAACTGGCCTCCTCGCCGGACGGACGCAAGCTGGCGTTGGTGAGCGAGTCGATTTCCGAGCGTCAGGAAAAAGTGGAGGAGTGTGAGATCTACGAAATCGATCTGTCGAATGTCGCGCTGGACCGGCCGGTGCACCAGATCACGCATAACCAGGCAGTCGAACAGAATTTGCACTGGTCTTTCGACAGTCGGCACATCTTCTTTACGGTGGAAGTTGGAGATGTCAGTGGCCCGTACCGCGACCTGCAGCCGCATCTGTACTGGGTGGATGCGGAGACCGGGGAAGTGCAGCGGTGGGGCAAGGATTTCGTCGGCGCGGTCGGCCACTATGAAGTGCAGGGAAGCGGGGCGGTGTTGACCGGACGGGTGGGAACGGAAGTCGCGCTGTACTCCGCGACCAAGCCGTCGGATTCCTTCCACAAGCTGAATGGCTGGGATGGCACTTACGAGACCGCGTCCCTGAGCGTGTTTTCGAATCGTATCGCATTTGCTTACTCTTCTTTGGAGAAGCCCACAGAAATTTATCTGGCTTCTACCACGGAATTGCAAGCCGCATGGCCCATCACGTCCTTCAACAAGCTGCTCACCGAGCGTGATCTGCCCAAGGGCAAGCCTTATCGCTGGAAGGCCGATGATGGCACCAGCGTGGAAGGTATGCTGATGTATCCGCCGGGAAATTTTGAGGCGAAGAACCTGCCCATGTTTGTGTTCATACACGGCGGACCTGCGGATGCCGATGGCAATCACTTTGAAGCGGATTGGTATCAATGGGACCGCTTGGCGGCGACCCAGGGCTGGCTGGTGTTTGAGCCGAATTATCGCGGGTCGATTGGCTACGGAGACAAATTTCTCATGCAGATTGTGCCCGAGATTGTCTCCCGCCCGGGCAAGGACATTTTGGAGGGCGTGGATGCGTTGGTGAAGGAAGGCATCGCTGATCCTGATCATCTAGCGGTGGGCGGATACAGTTACGGCGGCTACATGACCAACTGGCTCATCACTCAGAGCACTCGCTGGAAGGCTGCAGTGACCGGAGCGGGCGCCGTGGAGCACGTGGCCAACTGGGGCAACGACGATACGACGTTCGACGATGCCTATTTTCTAGGAGGGCTTCCCTGGGAGCAGGCGCAGCGGTATCACAATGAAGCGGCGATCTTCCAGATGAATAAAGTCCGCACTCCGACCCATCTGGTGGCGGGAGCGGATGATATTCGCGTGGCGGTAGCCGAGGATTATTTGCTTGACCATGCGCTGCATAATCTGGGTATCCCCACTGATTTGCTGGTTTTTCCTGGGGAGGGACATTCGCTGGATAAGAATCCCTGGCACGGAAAGATCAAAGTGCGCGAAGAGTTGAAGTGGCTGCAAAAATATGGCGGGATTGGAACACCGTAACCGTGGTGGCCTGGTTGTGTGTCAGTGTACTGCTGGTTTGGTGGAGGCGCTAGCCAGCTTCACCCGGTGAGATGCTTCGGCGTAGCGGGAGAGGCCCTGATAGAGGGCTTCGGCAATTTGCTGACGATAGGCTGATCGCTGTAGTTCGCTCTCGTCGGTGGGGCTGCTGACGAAGGAAACCTCGGCGAGAACTGCGGGCATGGCGGTTCCGGTCAGCACGACATATGAGGCTTCCTTCACGCCGCGATCGCGCAGGCCGGGATTCTTGGCCGCGAGCGTGCCAAAAAGCGACCGTTGAAGGCTGGCCGCGAAGCGGTGGGATTCCTGGACTTTTTCGCGGATATCCACGTTGGTCCAATTGATGTTCTGCAGGGCAGCGTCCGTGGCATCGGCATCCGGGGTCCGCGCCTTCAGAGATGAGTAGGTATTCGTGTAGTAGGTTTCCACGCCGCGCGCCGAAGGATAGTCGCTGTAATTGGCGTGGATGGAAAGAAACAGATCAGCGTGGGCAACGTTCGCGATTTCAGCCCGCTTCTCCAGCGGAATGTAGGTGTCATCCTGACGGGTGTAAATGACCTCGGCGCCCAGCCGGTTTTGAACCAGCTTGCCCAGGCGGTCCACGATATCCAGCACCAGATCTTTTTCCATCAAGCCCTTGCGCCCAACGGTGCCCAGGTCCCAGCCGCCGTGGCCGGCATCCAGCACGAGGCGAAACTGCGGCGCATGCGAACTGGTTGGTGAATGATCGGTAATGTTTGCGACAGTGCTTGTCTCTGGCGCGGGTCTCGCCGGCAAGGATGCGAATAATGATTGCGCATCTTCGGTGTTACTGATTTCGATTGTCTCGCTCGGATTTGCCGGACCAAAAAGATCGACTCGGGCGCGAGGCTTCGGCTTGCTCCCCAGCTTGCGCACCTCAATCACCAGGCGATATGGGTTCTGCTCCAGACTGGGCGAGACGTCGGAGGCTCCCTTCGTCTCCAGCACGACGCGAGTAATTCCGGGTAGTGGCTGCGCCACGCGCACCCGCACCAGGAGAGCGTCCTGCACGGCAATTGTTTTGTTGGCGAGTTCCGGGGCCAGGGTTGTGTCGTGCAGATCGAAATAGACTCGTTCCGGATCGCTGAGACGATGGGCCTCGTACTCGACCTGATCTTGCAGATTGATCACGACGGTGCTGGAATCCGCCGTTGAGGTGTGCTCGACGCCAGTCACTGCCACTGCTTTTTCTGGCGAGCTGGGCTTCTCCGGAAGAGGAGGCGCTGGAGTGTAGTCCAGGTCCAATTGGCCGGTTGTGGCTGCTGGCGCCGTGGTCGAGGCCGGTGCTGAAGCAATTGTGCTAGGACTTCCCCCCGAATGGTGAGCGATTCTCCACCACAATCCGCCGACTGCGGCCAGCACTGTCAGGGCAAGTGGAAGCACAACCCTGACCAGTCTGGATTTTTCCGCAGGTAAAGATTCCGCGAAGACGGCAGGAACCTCGTTTTCTTCGAGGGCATGGTTTATGAGCCGGCCAGGTTCGACTCTCTCGACTAGAGCGGGCTGAATCGGCTCCGCTATGGTCTCCGGGACGTTGATCTTCGGGGCACTCCCTTCATGCGCCGCTCCAGGAGGAGCGCCGATCTCGGGAATACAAGCCAGAATGTCCGGTGTTTTTTCTTCGTCGGTCTCAGACGGTTGCGAAACCGCAGGCGCAGCCACTGCGGGCCCCGCTTCTACGGGGGTAGTGGCCGGCTTAGCGAACGCCGCCACCACGCGCCGCGAAATTTCCGCCAGGCGGTCTTCTTCTTCCGGCTTAAGCGCGGCCAGGATCAGTTCCGCGAGGAGGTTGAGGCTGCGAACATCACTATCGTTGAATCCGAAAGCTTCGCTGGAAAAAGCCTCGAGTAATCCAACGACACTTTGCCGCGCTGAGAGCGGAACGGCCACCATGGAACGCGCACCCAGGCGGCGGCAGGTCTGTACGTTTACGCGCGTATCGTTTTCCGAGTCATCGCAGCGCACGATGTGGCCGCTGGTGAGGCATGCTCCCGAGAAGCCAGAATTCGGGTCGAGGCGAACTCCAGGGTCCGGCGCGATTGTCCCTGACGATGCCCGGCAAATGATGGCATTGCCGTCGGCGAGCGCTATGGCCACTCCATCCGCGCCGGTGATGGCGAGGGCGCGATCGGAAACCAATTGCAAAACTTCGTCGAGGACAAACTGCTCGAGCTCCCACACGTCCACCGTCGAACTCACGCCGCTGTGCTCCTCGCGTGCCCGCCGTTGACGAATTTGTTCGTGCAGGGAAGAGAAAGCCAGAAGAGCTTGTAGAGCTTCGTGACTAGGAACGACAGGCTGCTGGGAGGTTTGAGGGGCACGGCCCGGAGCCAGGTTTGCTGCCTGCTTTAGTAAATCCAGACTCGGGTTTTTGGGGTTCGCACTCACAAATGGAAAAATCCCCGCTGTGATTTCATCTGGCAGAATTCCGTCGCGTGAACTCGCCATGGCTGAGATGTGAAGCTCGGCGAAGATACAGCGCTTGCGAATTCTACCCAGGTCCTTCCGAGTATTTCCCCGGATTCACCTAATGATTCCTTTAAGTTACAGTGGATTAGCCGTGATCGCAATAATTCCTTCCGCACGAAGGTGGGATTCACAGCACGTTCTTTGGTAAGCTATATGGTAAGAAGCACATTCGTGGTTCTCCAGTTTCTGGTTGTCTGTGCAAGAAATGGGTGTATGTTTAGGTTTTTGAGCGAGTTACAGGTTGTGGCAGGTGGGTGAAGAGAAAAAGAAGTCGCGTTGGGGATGGCCTCTGGGCATGATGGCCACCGGGGTGGCAGGGGCTGCTTTGGTGGTTTTTCGCGGCTGCTGGCACGGCAAAATGAGCTGGCCGGTACGCCTGCAAGAGCATTCCTACCAGGTCTGCCTCGGCTGCGGTATCAAGCGGCTGTTCGATGAAGAAGCTTTCCGCGCTTATGGCCCCTATAGTTACGACTTAAATCGCCTGATTACTTGGGACTTGGCGCACCAGGACCGGCCCGAAACAGAAACTGAGCCTATCGCACATCGTCCTGCCTCCTGATCGCCTTCTGCAAGCTTCCTGAAGTTTTCCATGAATGTTCTATCAGGCGCGATTTGTCACGGGCATTCCTCTGGTATTTTCGGGAACCAGCCCGGTTACTGAGACGCCACCGGACTCAAGGCTAAGATTTCAACATGGGGCATGGGCCTGGTCTTATTGCGTCTGCTGAGAGCTCTGCGGTGATGCCTGAACCGGGGCGTCGACGCCGTCCCTATCGGCTCAAGCTTCAGACACTGGCGTATGTCAATCTGGACCACGCCAATGGCGGCATCATCCGCAACCTCACGCCAAGCGGAATGGCGGTGCAGGCCGTCTCTCCCTTGCGCGCCGATCAACCAGTCCATGTTCGTTTCGAGCTAGTGTTCCCACGATTAAGGGTCGAAGCTTCCGGACGAGTGGCTTGGGCCGACTCCATGGGCCAGGCGGGCATTGAGTTTCTTAATCTTTCGCGGCGTTCGGCGCGTCTGCTGAAGGACTGGCTCTTTACGCAGCTACTGGCCAGCGCACATCAGGCTTCGCGGTCCGACTCGATGTTTCGCCGCGATATTAGTGAAGGCGCGCCGGGTTTGTTGTTCTCCACTGTGCCTCGGCCAGCAATTCCTCTCAGGCCGAACGAAATCAAGCTGCAGAGCGCGGTGTTTGCGGAAGAACAAGAACTTTTGCAGATTCCCTGGTGTCCCTTTCCCATCGCATCGCCTGTTTTTTCGCGGTCGGTGGATGGACTGATTTTGGCGTCCGCAGTATTGCTGTTTTCTCTCGTTTCTCTGGCAATGACACAGCTTCTTCCCGCATGGCCGATTGCGTTCGCCCTGGTGTTGGGAGCTACTGCGCTTTTCTCCGCCGCTTATTGGATGCTGTTTACTTTCTGGATGGGCACCACGCCGGGAGCGCACCTGGCGAAGCTTGCCGGGAGACAGAGTCAAACGAAAGAAGAGGAACGGCCACGGTTCCGATGAGCTCTCAGCTGTCAGCCATCAGCAAAACCTTGAACCGCAAAGAGCTCGAGAATCCAAACTCGCAAAGGACGCGAAAGATGCAAAGAGAGAGTGCCCGCCCTGGGTGCTGAGAGCTGACGGCTGAGAGCTAGTTCGTGAGATACTGCCGCTCCAGCCAGAGCTGCAAGTTTCGCTTCGTGCGGACGTTGGCTTCCAGAAAGCGAATTCCGGCTTCGCCTTGTCCATTCTGCCACACTACTTCTCCGGCAAGCTTCAAAGATCGCTTGGTTCCCGGAAGTGCGAAGTTCACGCGAACTGCGCCGGACTCAGGAAGCGTTTTTCGTGCGTGGACCCTTACCCCCCCCTGGCTGACATTCAAAAGGTACGCCCGCAGATGGTCTTTGCGGTTGAAGGTGACGGATACAGGAGAGTCCAACGGGTGGCGGTGATAGCGAAGCCTGCCATTCAAGATCATGTTGCGGGCGGCAGACAAGGTGCGGACCGCCTGTTCCACCGAGATCGGTTTCTGGAAAACGAATGTGGCATCCTTGGTGTCGAGATCCTTCTGTCCGGCTGGGCTGCTAAAAATGACCAGGGGCACAGTATTCTGGAAGAAGCTGTCCTGAAGACCACGCAGCAGACCGTTGGTGCCCGCGAGATCGGAGTCCACAATCAAGGCATCGATCTTTGACTTAGCCAGTTTGTTCAGGGCCCGCTCTGGCTCGGTTTCAACATCGACGCCAATATGCAGGCTGCCGAGAATGCACTGCAAAACACTGACTTCCGCCCAATCACGGGAAACTACCAGGGATGAAAGCGTCATGCTGCCACTCTAGTCTGACGTGTAGGCAGGTCCTAGATAACGAAGGTAACGGAGATCGGGTGTCACGTCGCAGGTCTCAGGAAGTCAGTGAGGATTACGTCGCCGGCTTGGATTGCGGAGAGGTATCGCCCAAGACCTGAGACCCAAGACCTGACACCTTTATTTCTGGCCGCGATACCAGTCCACGGTCTGCTTCAGGCCTTCCTCGAAATTTACCTGAGGTTTGTAGCCAAGATGCTTCTCGGCTCGCGACAGATCCGCGAGAGAGTGCTTTACATCGCCGGCGCGCTGTGGTCCGTACTTTACCTCACCATTGAATCCGATAAGTTTCTTGAGGACACGGAATGTCTCATTCAAGTCGATGCGAGTCCCGGTCGCCACGTTGAAGACCTCTCCAGCAACTTCGCTAGCGGGAGCTTTGCAAGCCAGAAGATTTGCGTGCACGACATTTTGGATGAACGTGAAGTCACGGCTCTGCTCTCCGTCCCCGTTGATGGTGGGCGTCTCTCCCTTGAGCATCTCAGTAATGAACTTGGCTAGCACACCGGAGTACGGCGAGGTGGGGTCCTGGCGAGGGCCAAAGATGTTGAAATAGCGAAGGCTGACGGTTTCCAGGCCATAACAACGGAAGAACGAAGTCATGTAATGTTCGCTGGCCAGTTTGGCCACGGCATAAGGAGAAATCGGACTGGGCTTCATGTCTTCATGCTTGGGCAGAGTCGGCGTATCGCCATACGCGGAGGACGACGCGGCGTACACCACACGCTTTACTTTGGCGTCCCGAGCTGCTATCAGCACGTTCACGGTCGCGTCCACGTTGGCGCGGTTGCTGCCGAGCGGATCCAGGACGGACTTGGGGACCGAAGGAATGGCCGCCTCATGGAAAATGTAGTCCACCCCGCGGCAGGCTTCCTGCACCGCCGTCATATCGAGCAAGTCGGCTTCACGAAAATCGATGCGGCCCAGAATTTCGGTGAGGTTCGCGCGCTTTCCGGTGGAAAGGTTATCAATGCCGCGCACCTGATCGCCTTGCGCGAGTACAGCCCGAGCCAGAGATGATCCGATGAAACCAGCGATGCCAGTGATGAGGTATGTGGCCATAGTCATTCATCATAAAGGAAGAAACTCGTGCGGTGAGATGTGCGACAAACACAAAAGTAACCAGAGATGCCCTAAAGCGGATGTCCGTCAATCGCGGTCCGAATTTCCTGCCAGAGTTGTTCTTTGCCGGCCCCGGTCCTGGCGGAGAAGGGAAGAATTCGTGTCTGGGGATTCTCTCGCGCCAAGACACTCATGGCATTGCGCAGCTGGTTGCCTGAAAGGCGGTCACTCTTGGTGGCGACGATCAGATGCGGACGCCCACTCGAACTCAAGTAGTCGATTAGGTGTTTATCGCTCTGTTGCGGCGGGATACTGACGTCCACCAGGGCCACGCAAAGCGCCAGAGTTGGGCGCTCATTGAGGTAGGGATCGATGAAGGTGGGCCACTGGCTGGAAACTTCGCGCGAAATTTTGGCATAACCGTATCCGGGAAGATCAGTGAAAATGAGCTCGGGCTGCGGTTTTCCGGCCCAACGCAGTTCGAAGAAATTGATGGCGCGGGTGCGTCCGGGAGTAGAACTCGTTTTGGCGAGCCTTGCTCCCAGCAGGGAATTAATCACGCTGGACTTGCCTACGTTCGATCGTCCTAGGAAGGCAACTTCGGGCAGAGTCGGTGCGGGGAACTGGGCGGCGGCGCTGGCCGACAACATGAAGCGGGCTAAGACACGCATAAACTAGTTTGCCGGTTCGTGAGACAAGTTGCAAGCCTACAGGCCGAGAGGGCGCTTGTTGTCCACGTCAGCTTCTTTGATCGGGACGTATTTGTTGCGGAGATGAAGTATTCCGGCAACCGCAATCCCAAGCAACAGGCTGATCCCGAAAAACAGACGGTAAGCTGGGAAAGAAATCAGGACGACCGCCACCACGGCGATGGCCACCAGCAGGCTCGTTGTGCTCTCCATGCGCATCCGGAAAACGAACGCCATGGGCAAACTCCTGAGACAAACTCCTGAAGATATTCTATGACAAAAAATAAGAATGGCCCACAGTTCGTCGGCCATTAGCATAGCAATTCTAAAGCTGGGTTTTCTCCACGCCTACTGATGTGCAGTTGGCGCGTCGGCGGGAGGAGTGAGGACAGTGATTGCCCGCGGGTTCTCCGTTTCTACAGGAGGAACCTCGGGCAAGGGGCGCTCCAACGCGATGGAGAGCACCTGGTCCATGGTGTCAACGAAATGCATCTTCATGGCGGTGCGCAAATTTTCCGGCACTTCGGCTACGTCTTTCTGATTGTCCTGCGGCAGGATCACTTCGAAAAGCCCCGCACGATGTGCCGCTAGTAACTTCTCTTTGAGTCCGCCGATAGGCAGCACCTTGCCACGAAGCGTGATTTCTCCGGTCATAGCGAGATCGCGGCGCACCGCAATTTTGCTCAAGGCGCTGGCAATCGCGGTGGCAATCGTGATGCCGGCCGATGGCCCATCTTTCGGGATCGCCCCTTCGGGCACGTGCACGTGGATATCAATGCCGCGGTAAAAGTCGCGTGCCAAACCCAAGCGCTGGGCCCGGGAGCGAATGTACGACATGGCCGCTTGTGCCGATTCCTGCATAACATCGCCAAGCTGACCGGTCAACGTGAGCTTGCCTTTACCGTCGACAACAGTCGCTTCCGTGCTCAGGATGGAACCGCCGACTTCGGTCCAGGCCAATCCTGTGACCAGTCCGATTTCACTCTTTTCGTGTGCCAGCGTGTCGCGGAACTTGATCACACCCAGGAAGTCGTTGGCATTCTCCGCCGTAATCGCTATGTTGTAACTCTCGCCTTCTTTTACGACTTTGCGGGCAATCTTCCGGCAAACATTGCCGATCTCACGCTCCAGATTGCGCACGCCGGCTTCGCGAGTATAGGAACGGATCAAAGAAGTGATGGCTTCATCGGAAAATTTGACGTTCTTTTCCGTGAGTCCGGCTTGCAACATCTGCTTCTTCACCAGGAACTGCTTGGCGATCTCGACTTTTTCCTGTTCGGTGTAGCCGTGCAGCCGCAGCACTTCCATGCGGTCCTGCAGCGCGGGTGGAATGGTGTGCAGTACGTTGGCGGTGGCAATGAAAAAAACTTGAGACAGGTCGTACTCCACGTCCAGGTAATGGTCTTGGAACATGAAGTTCTGTTCGGGATCTAGCACTTCGAGCAGCGCCGCGGAAGGGTCGCCGCGGAAGTCCATGGACATCTTGTCCACTTCGTCCAGCATGAAGACCGGATTTTTCGTTCCGGCTTTCTTCATCATCTGGATGACCTGTCCGGGAAGCGCGCCAATGTAAGTACGGCGATGGCCGCGAATCTCCGCTTCATCGCGTACACCGCCGAGCGACAGGCGCACGAACTTCCGGCCCGTGGCCTTGGCGATCGACATCCCCAGCGAAGTTTTGCCGACTCCGGGAGGGCCAACGAAGCAAAGGATCGATCCTTTCGGATTCTTGACCAATTGGCGAACGGCCAAAAACTCAAGGATGCGCTCTTTGATCTTTTCCAGTCCGTAATGATCTTCGTTCAGGACTTTTTCAGCGCGGCTGAGGTTGCGAATTTCCTTGGAGCGCTTTTTCCACGGCACAGCTAGGAGCCAGTCGAGATAGTTGCGTGAAACCGTCGACTCGGCCGACATAGGAGGCATGGCCTCAAGCTTCTTCAGTTCCTGCATGGCCTTGTCACGCACGTCTTTGGGCATACCTGCGGCATCAACCTTTTTCTTCAATTCGTCGAATTCACTCTTTTCGCCACGGCCCAGTTCCTTCTGGATCGCCTTGATCTTTTCGTTGAGGTAATACTCTTTCTGGGCGCGTTCCATCTGTCGCTTGACTCGCGATTGAATGGTGCGGTCCATGTTCAGTTTTTCGATTTCGATGTCGAGAACGTCGCCAATGCGGGTGAGGCGCTCGGCTGGATCAAAGAGTTCCAGTAATTCCTGCTTCTCTTCGATGGAGAGTTGCAGGTTGGCGGCGATGGTGTCCGTGAGCTTAGCTGGATCTTCCATGCGCACGGCCGCAATCATGGTCTCGTAATTCAAGGATTGGCAGAGTTTTACGTACTGCTCGAACAGGGCAGTGACCCGCTGCATGCCGGTTTCGATCTGCGCATTGGTTTCGGTAGCGTATCGCGCCACGCGCACCGAGACCTGCATGAAGCCCTCGGTCTCACTGATCTGAAGAATCTTGCCGCGCTCAATGCCCTCGACCAGGACCTTGATATTGCCGTCGGGAAGCTTCAGGCTCTGCACGATATTGACGATGGTGCCGACCTGGTAGATCTCGTTCGCCTTGGGCTCGTCCACACTGGCGTCATGCTGGGTGGCGAGAAAAATCTTTTTGTCCGCTGCCAGCGCCTCTTCCAAAGCGTGGACGCTTGATTCCCGGCCGACCACGAACGGAGTCATCATGTAAGGGAAGATGACCACGTCCCGGATGGGCATCATGGGCAGTTTCTTGGTCTCGAATTTTTCCTTGGGTGTGGTCACTATTTCTCCAAATTACTTGCCTGCAACACGCTCCGCAACATGTCTACGGTAACCCTACCCTGCTTTGTCCATCATGGCCAGGGAAACATTGCGTTTTTCCACCATTTCCTTTGTAACTTCAAATTCCTTGACCTTCTTCTGACTGGGCAGGTGGTACATGAGGTCAAGCATTAATTCTTCCAGGATCATGCGCAGACCACGGGCCCCCACTTTGCGTGCCATGGCCTGACGGGCGATGGCTTTCAGGGCGTCGTCACTGAACTTCAGCCGCACATTCTCGAACTCAAAGAGCCGCATGTACTGCTTGATGATGGCATTCTTCGGACGAGTCAGGATTTCGATCAGCGCGAATTCATCGAGGTCTTCGAGCACGCCAAGCACCGGCAGCCGACCCACAAACTCGGGAATCAAACCGAACTTGATGAGATCTTCCGGTTGCGCGTCGCTGAGAAGTTCGAAGTTCTGCTTGCGTTTATTGGTCGCTGTCTCTTCTTTTTCGCCTTCTTCTCCGGCTTTGAAACCCAGCGACTTGCGGCCCGCACGTCGGCCAATGATCTTGTCCAGTCCGACGAATGCGCCGCCGCAAATGAAAAGAATGTTGGTCGTATCCACCGGAGTAAATTCCTGGTGCGGGTGCTTGCGTCCACCTTGTGGCGGGACGTTCGCAATCGTGCCTTCCAAAATTTTCAGCAGCGCCTGCTGTACGCCCTCGCCAGAAACGTCACGCGTGATGGAGGGGTTCTCGTCCTTGCGGCCAATCTTGTCAACTTCGTCAATATAGATGATCCCGGTTTGAGCGCGCCCCACATCGCCATCCGCAGCTTGCAACAGCTTGAGAATGATGTTCTCGACGTCCTCGCCAACGTAGCCTGCTTCGGTCAAGGTGGTGGCGTCCACAATGGCGAAGGGCACATCCAGCATGCGGGCCAGAGTCTGGGCCATCAGGGTTTTGCCGGTACCGGTCGAGCCGATCAGCATGATGTTCGACTTGGTCAGCTCAATGCCATCGCCCACGCGCTGGCGGTTCATGTAGATGCGCTTGTAGTGGTTGTAGACGGCGACGGCCAGCTTCTTCTTGGTCTGCTCCTGGCCGATGACATACTCGTCCAAGAACGCTTTGACCTCTTGCGGCTTGGGAAGCTGATTTGGCGTTGTGGCAGGAGGCGTGGCGGTGCGGTCGTCTTCCAGGATGGAATTGCAGACGGCTACGCACTCGTCGCAAATGTAGGCCCTGGGGTAATCGCTGGGAGACGAGATCAGTTTGGCGACGGCGTCCTGCGATTTATGGCAGAACGAACAACGCAAAATCTCCTCGGTACCGGTCCGGTTTTTCACTCCGCCTTACTCCTTTGTTGGTCCCGATCCCCGAACTCCAAAGTTCCTGTGCCCGCGGGGAGCGATCTTTCACGCCGAGACATTAAGGAAGCGATCGGCGGAAGCCCGATCATACCTTCTCCCTCGTCTTATAGATGATATCGTCTATGATTCCGTACTCTTTTGCCTGCTGCGCGTTCATGATGAAGTCACGCTCCACGTCCTTCTCCACTTTATCCAGCTTTTGCCCGCTGTGCTTGGATAGTAACTGATTAGTAATCTCCCGCATACGCAAGATTTCGCGGGCGTGGATGTCAATGTCCGTGGCCTGACCCGACAATCCACCCATGGAAGGCTGGTGGATGAGGATCCGGGAATTGGGCAGGGCAAGCCGCTTTTTAGGTTCTCCTGCCGCGAGCAAGAGCGCCGCCATGCTGGCCGCCTGGCCGATGCAGATGGTCGTAACGTCATTCTTTACATATTGCATGGTGTCGTAAATCGCCATACCCGCCGTGATGGAGCCACCGGGAGAGTTGATGTAAAGCTGGATGTCCTTTTCCGGGTCTTCCTGCGCCAGAAATAACATTTGCGCAATCACCAGGTTAGCGATGTTGTCATCAATCGGCGTGCCAATAAAAATGATGTTGTCCCGCAGCAGCCGGGAATAAATGTCGTAGGCCCGCTCACCCCGCCCGGTCTGTTCGATGACCATCGGCACCAACATCATTTGCGGATCTTTCACGTTCACCTTTCACACTCCTGCCCGGACAACCTGGGCTTCTGGGGGGGATCGAAAACCGCCCGCCTAAGCGGACTGATGATACAGAAAGTCGAGGGTCTTTTCGGTGCGGATTCTATTTCGGATTCTATCGAGCGCCCCATCACGTGTCAAACGAGCGCGAATCGCCTCCGGCGTCTGTTTTGACTGTCTGGCCAGGGCCTCGATCTCGCGGTCGATCTCCTCGTCACCAACCTCGATTTTTTCCTCGTCCGCAATCTTCTCCAGTAGCAGCGAAGCCTTAACTTCCTGCACTGCCTGGTCTGTCTGGCCCGCTCGTAGGCGGGTCATATCCATCTTCTTGATGTCTTCCTGCTTCATGCCTTGCGCCATCAAAGCCCGCAGACCGCGCTCGAGGCGAACATCAATCTGCCGATCCACCAACGACTCCGGCACCTCAAACTCATTTTGCTTCACCAGGTCGGCGACCAGCTTGTCTTTGGCAGCGTGCTCGGCGGTATGTTTGCGCTCTTCTTCCATGCCCTCGCGGATGCGCTTGCGCACTTCCTCGAGGTTGGCAAACTCGCCCAGTTCCTTGGCAAATTCGTCATTCAGTTCGGGCAAGGTCTTTTGCTTGATGGATTGCACCTTCGCCTTGTAATTGAAAGTCTTGCCCGCGAGGCGCTTGTCGGCTGAATCCGGGGGATAAACCACCTCAAAGCTGCGTTCCTCGCCGGCAGACGCGCCGCGGAGATGTTCGGTGAACTCAGGCATGGTGTTCTTGCCGCCGATTTCCACCAGCACGTCATCCATGTGCACCGGCTGGCCTTCGCCGTCTTTGGGCTGGCCATCGATGGAAGCCTGGGCAAAATCACCCTCGGCGAGGGCACGTCCCTCGACGGCGGTGAAAGTCGCACGCTGCTCTTGCAGGCCTTTCAGCGATTCCTCAACTTCTTCATCCGTGACCGTGATGACAGGCTTGTCGGCCCGCAGCTCTTTGTAGCCTTCCACTTTGACTTCCGGCATGACTTCGAACCTGGCCTTGAAGCGCAGGGGCTCGTTGTCGTGGACGTGAAGGTCGGTAACCCGCGGCTCCGAAACCGGGATCAGGCCTTGTTTCTCGGCTTCTTTGTGAAAGTAGCGCGGCACGAGAGCGTCGACGACATCGTTCTGGATGTCCTGAGAAAACCGCTGCTTGATGATGGAAGCGGGAACGTGTCCGCGACGAAAGCCGGGAATGCGCACCAGCTTCTGATACTTCTGGATCCGGGCTTCGGTCTCGCGAGTGACTTCCGCGGCCGGAATCTCGACATGGATTTCCCGCAGGGTAGGGCTCGTGGTTTCAGTAGGGCTCACATCTTTGAGTGTAAAGACATTAGGAGAGCACCGTCAAACGGGGTGAGGGGTGAGAACACCACGGGATGGATTCTGCACCCTGACCAGAACGAAACGGTGGGCTGTTCCACGACCGAATTATTCCGCCGCGACGTGGGCCAAACTCTTGGCGTCTTCTACGAAGGGCGTGGCAGTGTTCAGAATGCGGTTGCAATACATCGAACCTCGAGGTATAGTTGCCCTTCTATGGCAGTGCGTGAAACAAATCCCAACTTCATGAATGGAGTTCCGCAGCTTCTGATCCTCAAACTGCTTCAGCAGAAGGAGAAGTATGGCTATGAGATCGTTCAGGCGATTCGTGCCAACACCGACGCTGTAATTGCAGTCGGCGAAGGTGTGGTTTATCCGGTGCTGCACGGTTTGGAACGCGATGGGGCGCTAAAATCACGGCGCAAGTCCGTCAACAGCCGTAGCCGAATTTATTACTCCGTAACGCCCGCCGGAGCACGGCGGTTGGCTGATCTTTCGCAAAACTGGACCAACCTGACGGCTGCAATCCAGAAGGTGCTGGGGGGAGGGCAACATGCCGAAGGCATTTCGTGAACTTCGCGATGAACTTCGCGAACGCTTGCTGCGGGCGGGGGTCGCGCCACGCCATGTGCGGCGCTATCTGACCGAACTTGCCGAACATCTCGCCGACCTGACGGGAGAAGAAGAACGTTCTGGTCGGAGCCGAGCGGAAGCGGAATCCGCGGCGCTCACGCGGCTCGGCGGGATGGAGGACCTTGCCAAGGCGATGACCGAGCGGCGTCAATTCCAATCGTGGTGTAGTCGACTACCTTGGGCGACGTTTGTTCTCGCCCCGATCTTGCTTTTGGCTGCGTCCTATCTCGTCGCCTGCTTTATTTTGTGGTCTGGCTGGAAGCTTTTTCTGCCCGATACCAGCACGCCTTTCGTGCCAATAGACGGGTTTGCGATTTTCTATTTTGGCTTCGGCAGGCTGCTTTATTACAGCGCACCGATTCTTATTGGCTGGGGAATCGCACTAATCACCTGCCGTCAAAGATTGAAAGGGGTTTGGCCTGCGGTCGGCTGGTTCCTACTTGCATTGATTGGTGGCATTGCGGACGTTCACGCCAGCCGCCCGGCCGTTCCTGGCGCAGCCGGAGATATCAGTATGAGCTTCATTCTTGGACCTTCCATTCACGGTATTTTATACAACCTGTTTCACACCTTGACTATTCTCTTGCTCACGGTGCTGCCTTATCTCATTTGGCGAGCAGAAAAGGCACTCTCCCTTCGCGGCTTAACCGCTCCGTAGTCCTGTCCGTTAACGTAAACGGGCGTGGCTGTTGAAAAACTCCCTCCCGAGAAATTCGCAGAAAAAGATTCGCGTCAGGATGCCGTATAAACGACTTTCTCGGTTCTCGTGTGCTGCAGGAGCACACGGATAAGGAGTTCACCA
>Ga0182024_10001725_pt1 | contig 55524 bp, 55 predicted proteins | sample P32metaG_FD_120480 | JGI IMG/M metagenome (GOLD analysis project Ga0182024, IMG submission 120480) | Permafrost microbial communities from Stordalen Mire, Sweden - P3-2 metaG (Illumina Assembly) | ecosystem: Environmental > Terrestrial > Soil > Wetlands > Permafrost | place: Sweden: Stordalen...
AATTGGTTGGCACTCAGACCCTTAGCGGCAAACCCTGCCATGACGAAGCTTGGCGCTTCATTGAACGGATAGAAGCCTGCTACCGCCCACTCTTCGAAAAATACGATCCGGCTTTGGTAAGACCACGAAAGGGGTTCAACATCCCCCTTCGCAAGGCTACTCGCGAGCGCATCCACGAATATTATGTACGCTGGCACTGGCCAGAGCCGAAAGTCGATATTGCCGCAAAGATCGAGCAGGCGTTGGCGCTGCAACGATGGTTAACACCCAAAGGGCGGGCGCATTTCCTCCCGCGGGTAACAACGGCTCCTGACCAAACCGCATACCGAAAGGTGATTGTTGATTAGACAGTTGCTGTAATGCATCTACCGACCCTTTTGGGGCATCTGGCTTGTGGTCGGGTAGCGGCGCATGTGCATAATGGGAAACTCCAGAGTAACGGAGTAACCCATCATGGAACGCCAGGTTGAATTTCGAAATCAGCTTTTTTCAATTCCTGAAGCGGCACAGCACCTGCGGATTAGCCGCTCATTTCTTTACAAACTGATTGCCGCCGGATCCATAAAGCCTGCCAAATTGGGGCAACGCACCCTTATTACCGGAGCAGAGCTTGAGACGGTCACAAATCGTTCCAAGGAGGCCGCGCTATGACCTCCCTTATGATTAACAGCCCCAACGACCAAATTTGCCGGATCAACGGAGATGATATCGTACGGGGGGCGGCGAAGACGATCCGTCAACATTCGCGCTCGTCCACAAAATCCATCATCGTCATCGGAAATGCCCTTCTCCTTGCGAAGGCTCACTTAAAGCACGGGCAATTCACATCTTGGGTGGAGCGCCAATGCGGTTTCACGATGCGTACCGCGCAGAACTACATCCGTGCTTCGGAGTTTGCGGCCTTCAATGGCGAAGTGGTTGCGCTTTTGACACCGGCGGCACTCTACCGGCTGGCGGCAAACAGCACCCCATTCGAAGTGGTATCCCACGTCATCTCAATGATTGGACGCGGTAACATTCCGACGGAATGCGAAATCGAGGCAATGATCATGCTTTGCAGGTTAAGCGACAAGGAGCGTGACCTGCTTGAGACGCCCACCACACCGTCAGACCTCGCAGCACAGCTTGCTTCAGATCTGCGACTGCGAATCGGTGACGATATGGCCCATAAACTTGCCGATGGACCCTGGAACCTGGTTGGCAAATGCCTCCGTCTGCAGCTCAGGCACAACGGAGCTCCCAAACCAGTTGCCGATTGTGGATTGGTCAGCGAGCCGATGAGGGCGCAGTTGATCCCATTCCAGCCAAACCGCCCTCGGATCACGGACGCCTCAATGGATCGGCCGCAGTCGGACGACAACTAGTTTTGCATTGGAAACTCAGTCCAGCTCGACCCGATTTCGGGCGGGGCCGCAGCGCGCGAGGATTATCGACAAAGCCCGCTTGGAGGCGGACATGCTGAAATGGTACGAAAACATTCATGAATTTCCTGAAGAAGAGAACGCGCCGCTCCGCCAAATCCGGCGATGTATCTTGCGATCTGGTAAAGCCGATCATGGCCTGACGGAAGCGGCGGCTCACGCTTTCGCGCGTATCAACGGCTGGGAGCATAGGCCGGCGGGCTATTCCTTTTGTCTTCACAGCCTCTCCGACCAACGCCGACGGTGCGACTGCATCGGCGCGAGCCCAAATGTCTTTCGCTATGCGCTGATGTTCGTCGATCGGACAAAGCGACCGATCGCCATCGTCGGACAATCCTTCAATCTCGACCGTACCGAAATTGCGCGGATTAACAACGATTTTGATCTCGACGTGCACACGCCGCCTGCCCGCTATGCAAGTATTTACTATCCGGGGGCGTGTAACTTCATCCTGTTTAGCCGCGCTAGTAGCAAGGTAAAATGGCTGCCCGAACAGACCGAACAGAACGGCCCGTTCGCGCTGGGAGACTGGGAGACGCCGACCTTTCGGACCTTCGTGGAGCAGTACGACAACCCCGATGACGCCGCTTGCAGCGCTTTTGTCGCCGACTTGAAGAGGTTCTACGGTTATCGGCGGAGCTGGACGCCTCCCAAGGAGGTTGTGTCAAAGGGTCATTTGTACTCGTACATCTACAGCCTGACCGTATCTAATTTCGATTACGACGTGGCCACAACGGTTTGGTCGCTTTTCGAGCGTTGGCGCCAGGAGCAGGTGGCGGCGATCCTCCGTTTCGACGCCGAAATCTTGGAGATCGGCCGATCGCTTGATTCGTCTTCATCCAGCTCAATGAAGACGATTTAATTGCGCCGTACGACGCAACCAATAAAAATTAGCCCTCCGCGTTAAAAGCGGTCAGGCCGGAAAGGCTTTATGATGAGCAAGCACGAAACTATTGCGTCGGTGAGCAAGAGCACGCAAACAACCAACGCAAAATCTTTGCAGCGCTATCTGGACGCAAAGGGCTACAAGCTGATTCCGCTTAAGGGTAAGATTCCGATTCATCGGGATTGGACGAAGCGGAGCTTCAATGCCGTGAAGGTGGTTAAGCTTTGCCGAGAAAAGGGATATAACGTCGGAGTCGTGCTCACCGAAACGCAGTTGGTTGCCGATATCGACCCGCGCAACGGTGGCGAAGAAGGTTGGATCAACCTTTGCTTTGAGTTCGGAATCGATGAACTAATCTTCCCGGCCGTGACCACCGGAGGCGGTGGCAAACACTACTACATGACCATTCCCGCCGGGACGAAGGTTGTGGACACGCTCAAGGAATTTACGGGAGTAGAGTTCAAAAGCATCGGGCGGCAAGTCGTGGCCGCCGGAAGCGTCCACCCGACTTCGTTTCTTCAATACGTGTGGGACAAAAACGGCGTGCCGCTTGCCGATGTGCCACCGTGCCCAGCTGCGCTCTTGACCGCGATAACTAGGCCGGTGCGTGTCGCCACGTTGTCCGGCGGTGGGGAGTATACCCCGGAACAGCTAGATGCCATTCTTGAGCATCTGAACCCCGCAGACTTCGAGACCAACGGCAAGTGGCAACCACTCATGATGTGTTGCCACCACGTCACCGCGGGCGCGGGGCTTGCCGTATTCTTGGCGTGGTGCAAAGGCGATCCGGAGTTTAGCGAAGACGAAAATGAAATTTCTTCGCGGTGGACTAGCTGCGATTCGAAGAAGCAGGACGGCTATACGATCGGAACGTTACGGAAGATTTTCGCGGATAAGGGTTTGCTGCATGTACTGCCTCCCGATCAAGAAGGAGCCTTCAAAGACTTCGACGCTGCGGGCGACGATCCCGACTTTGACGCTTCCGATGATGACGGAACGGATGAACGGCCGATTCGACTAAATCAAGCCAATGCCGCGAACATCAACAAGGCCTTCAGGCTTGTGAACATCGGCGGCAAGGTTCGCATTGTGTTCATGGGTGGCAAATCGTCGCTTGATAGGTCGGTGCGCGTCCCGGAGATTTGGCTTGAAGACGACTTCAAACGCGCATTGCGTAACAAAACGGTAGAGATTGAATCGAAGAACGAAGACGGCGACGTTAAGGTAACGCGGATGCCCCTTGCCACTTGGTGGCTCGCGAAAAAAGACCGCTATACCTACAATGGGCTGATCTTCGACGCCACTCATTGCGAGACCGAAGAAGATGAAATTAACCTGTGGCACGGCTTCAGCGTGAAGGGTGGTCCGGGCGATTGGAGCCTGATGCGCGAGCACATCCGCCACAACATCGCCAACGGCGATGCCGCGAGCGACAACTACATCATGAAGTGGCTGGCGTGGGCCGTACAGAATCCGACGAAGCATTGCGAAGTCGCGATTGTGTTTCTCTCCGAAGAGAAGGGCACCGGCAAGGGATTCCTTGGCCGGGCGATGTGCCGCATGTTCGGGGCGCACGGACTCCAGATTTCGCAGCGCTCGCATTTAGTCGGAAAGTTTAATGCCCACTTCATGCAATGCGGCTTCCTGTTCTGCGACGAGGTGATTTGGCCGGGGCACAAGGAAGACGAAGGCGTGCTCAAAGCGCTGATCACCGAACCGACGTTGACGGTGGAACCGAAGGGCATCAATGCCTATTCGGTGTTGAACGCGCTTAAGCTTATGTTGGCGTCCAACGAAAAATGGGTGGTGCCTGCTTCCGGCAACGAACGCCGTTACGCGGTCTTCGAGGTGTCCGACAAGCACAAGCAAGATCACGGCTACTTCAAACGCATCAGCGAGCAACTGGACAATGGCGGACTTGCCGCGATGCTGCACGACCTTTTGAGTATGGAGCTTGAGGGCTGGCACCCCCGGCAGGACATCCCGCAAACCGAAGCGCTGGCCCGACAGAAGACGCTCACCGCTGAGCCGCAGATTAAAATCATGGGCGACATTCTGGACTCTGGCGCTTTGCCCGGACGGCGTGGCAAGCCTAACCGGGCGGGGGCCGAAGAGTTCTACGACCACTTCCGCAAGCGGGCGAAGTCGTTGGACTATTGGAGCGACAAAGAGTTTGCAAAGTTCGTGGAAGGGATGGGAGCTAAGCGGAAGCGTTCCAACGGCTCCGTGTGGGAGTTCCCACCGCTGAAGGAAATACGCCTCCGCTTTCATGAAGCCCGGCCGTGGTGGCCCGCGTTTGATGAGGGCGTGACCGACTGGGAGTCAGAGTTCGCCGGAGGTAACGATGACTGAGCCGGTATCTGTCCAACCTGTCCACGACGTGCCCGCCCCTATCCCATTGATTTATCTATCTTTGGGCAGATTGGACACATTGGACACTTATAAAAATCACCATAAACGAAAACCTTTTACCGCGGTTTTACAAACGTGGCCAACCTATCCAACGTGTCCACAATTGCAAGAAACCCTTGGAGCGCAGGCGTTTCTTTGCGGGCAGATCGTGGACAGGTTGGACAAAATGGACGAGTAGAATCGAGCCTCGATTTTGAAATGGAGAAGCGACAATACGAGGGGCGGGCCGATCAAACCAACACCATGCCAAGCGGTGGCGTGTCCTACCGATCGGAGATTTTTCAGAATCGCGACAGTGCCATGCTGGAAAATAGTCCTAATGATAGGGAATAAAATCCTATTTTCGGGTCCTTCCCAGCCAAAAAAACAATACGGGCAAAACGGAGGCGCGGAGCTTTCGCAGCTATAAAATATTTTGAAATCGTGTACCGAATACCTAAGCCCGGTCGCGTCGTGGGAGCCGGGCGCCGATGCACTTTGTATTGTACGAAACAACTCGCGCGTCGTATTCGCCGCCTATTGCTCCGAACATGGAGTCCGATATGACAGACGAGGACGATTTCGATTTTGACTCGCCCGAAAGTGCCGAACCGCTGAGCGATAGCCGCGACAGCGATCCGCACGTGGAGTTCCAAGTACTCGACTCGGCGGACTATTAACGAGACATCTTACGCGAGGCTCTTGCGGAAGCGTTCGCGATGTGTTCGGCGGCGAGCGGAACCATTGGGCCAATGGAATTAGCAACGATGATGACATCAGCAACCTACCGACGAAGATTGCACTCGATTAATCAGCGGAATCGAGGGGAGGACGCGACGCGACAAGTCCATGCGCATCCGAAAAGCGAAGGGCGTCGATAATCATCTTTTTCACTTGCTGCGGTTCATCGTCATGGGCGTATTCAAGGTCCATAAGTGAGGCGAAAGCATCTTCGTCCAAGGCCTCAAGCTTGTCGGCCAATTCATTCATATTCATGATGTTGCTCCTGTGGACGCGAAATCAGTCGCTGCAGGATGCAGCCACCTGACTACGATCACCCTTATCAGTTAGACGACTTTGCCAATCCCTCGCGCTGACTTGCGATTGCGCTAGCAGACACTGGCGATGCGGCATTGCCCCAGCTATTCCGTATGTAGGTGAGGACAGCAGCCACTTGTGTGTCGTTAAGCCGCCAGTCAAACGCCGGCATGGCTGGTGCGGTCGGCATGCTCGAGGTCGACGCCGCACGCGCTCCCTGCAGCACCATCCGAACCAGTGTGGTGGGATCGTCGGACTGCACCAGCGCACTGCCGGCGAAACGGGGAAACAGGTGAGCCTCGCCCGTGCCGGCATCCCTGTGGCAGACAGCGCAGCTATCCTTGTAGATCGCAGCACCCGCGCGCATCGCGCCGTCATTCGCGGTCACTGGATTGGGCTTCGGCGCGGGCCCGCTTGTGTCGCTATCCTTCAGATAGGCCGCAATGGCCGAGATATCCTCGTCCGTCATCCGCGACGTCGAATGGGTCACCGCTTCGGCCATCGGCCCGGACGCCAGCGTCCAGCTGTTGGTGCCGGTCTTGAGGTATTGAATGAGATCATCCTTCGACCATCCGCCGATGCCCTTGCGCGGATCGTTGGTAATGTTGGGCGCGAACCAGCCCTGCAGCGTCGCGCCCTGCAACGCATGATCGTTCTTGTCGCCGCCGAGAACCGTCTTCGGTGTGTGACAGGTGCCGCAATGCGCCGCGCCTTCGACGATGTAGGCGCCGCGATTCCATTCCGCCGGCTTCTGCGGATTGGGTTGATAGCGGCCCGGAGTAAAGTTGAGCGCGTTCCAGAACGCCATCGAGAGCCGGATGTTGAACGGGAACGGCAGCTGGTTCGAAATCACCTGTTTGCTGACCGGAGCCACGGTCGCAAGATAGGCGCGGATGGCGAGCACATCCTCATCGCTCATTTTGGTATAGGCCGGATAGGGCATCGCCGGATAAAGGCGCCTGCCGTTGTGGCCGCGGCCATCGTGCAGCGTCGCCAAAAACTCGGCGTTAGTCATGTCGCCGATTCCGGTTTCCGGGTCGGGCGTGATGTTCGGCGCCACCAGCTTTCCGAACGGCGTCTCTAGCGCCAGTCCGCCGGCAAAGGGTTGGCCGCCCGGCGCGGTATGACAGGCCGCGCAGTCACTGAGCACGGCGAGATAACGTCCGCGTTCGATGCGGTCGAAACTCTGATGGCTCTGCGCCGATGCCGTGCCGCCAAGACCGACGACAAGGATTGCTGTTGCAAGAGAGAGACGCATCATTCTCTCCTCAACCCAATGGCCCGGGATTTTTCAGATAGCGGTCCCTGATCGCATCCGCGGTCCAATACGCCAGCGCTCCGACCGTATCGGTCGGATTGTAGCCGTGGTTCTGAGGGAATACCGAAGCACCACCCGGCACAAAGACGTTGTGCACGTCCCAGCTCTGGCAGAACCGATTGAGAACGCTGGTCGCGGGATCAGCGCCCATCACCGTACCGCCGGTGTTGTGCGTTGTCTGGTAGATCGTGCTGTTGTAGGGCCCCTTGCGGGGACTTGCCGTCATCTCCGCAGGGTCCATCGCCTTGGCGATCTCTGCCAAGCGATCCGTAAGAAATGCCGACATCTTCAGTTCGTTGTCGTGAAAATCGAACGTCATCCGCATCAGCGGGCGGCCGAAACGATCCTTGTAGGTTGGGTCGAGGTCGAGGTAGCAATCCTTGTAGCTGTAGGAGCTGCCGTGGGTCGAAAGGCTGAAAGCCTTTTGATAGGTTTCCGCGGTGGCCTTCTTCCACTGCGCGCCCCATTTCGGTGTGCCTACCGGCACCTGCCGGGTCTGGATCGGACGCGCGCCTGTTTGCGCGGCGCCCATATATCCGCCGCCGACAAAGCCAAGCCCCGAGTGATCGAAGTTGTCGCCATTGTAGTCGTCGATGATCATGCCGTGCGCGCCGGTGGCGATAAACGGATTGAGGATCTTGTCCTTCAGGATCACGCTGACGCCCGACGTCGTCTGATAAGCGTAGTTGCGGCCGACCACGCCCTGCCCGGTCTGCGGATCGTAGGGTTTGCCGATGCCCGACAGCAGCATCAGTTGCGCGTTGAAGAATGAAAAAGCGCACAGCAAAACGATGTTGGCGGGCTGCTCCCATTCCTCGCCTGATGTATCGACATACGTCACGCCGGTGGCGCGCTTGCCGGTCGAATCCAGATTGATCCTGGTCACCTCGGATTCAGTCCGTGCACTGAAATTCGGAAACCGCAGCAGCGCCGGCAGCACGCAGGTTTGCGGGCTGGACTTGGCGTAATTGCCGCAGCCGAAGCGCTCGCAGAAGCCGCAATAGGTGCACTGGCCGAGCTTCACGCCGAGCGGATTGGTATAGGCCTCGCTGAGATTTGACGCCGGCTGCGGAAACGGGCTGTGGCCGACCTTGCGTGCCGCTTCGGCGAACAGCGTCGCGCCGAGACCCTGCTTCAGCGGCGGCGTCGGATATTCCGACGAGCGCCAGCCCTCGAAAGGATTGCCGCCGACCTGCTTGGTTCCGCGAATATTGCCGGCTTTGCCCGATGTGCCGCAAAGCTTTTCAAACCGGTCGTAGTAAGGCTCAAGCTCGTCATAGCTGACAGGCCAATCCTGAATCGTCATGTCGTCCGGCAGCGCGGCCTTGCCGTAGCGCTGTTCGAGGTGGCTGCGGATGTTGAAATCCGTCGGCAGGAAACGCCAGGTCTGTCCGTTCCAGTGCACGCCGGCGCCGCCGACGCCGTTGCCGGGAAGAAAGCCCGAAAAGCTGCGGATCGGCAGCGCGGTCTGGTTCATATTGTTGCGGAACGTAAGCGTTTCCTGTTCGGGCCGCAAAAACAGATCGAGCCGCACCGCGTAACGCAGTTCGTCCTGCGCGTAAGCGGGGGGAAAATCGGTCGCGGTGTCGCGCCATGGACCGCGCTCGATCGCAACCACGTCAAGTCCGGCTTTCGCCAGTTCATAGCCGAGAATGGATCCGGTCCATCCGAGCCCGATAATCACCACATCCTTCGGGGGCAGTTTGCGTGCCATGATCTACTCCCTTACCGTCCAGTCGGACCGGCCCATGATGCTCACGGGCGGCAACGGGTAGACTTCGTTGTGACGCTCGACCCAGTCGCGGTAGTCGTAACGCGCGCCGGGAAAGCCGATGAGTTTCCATCCGACCATATCGAGGTTGCCGCCGTAGATCGGATCGGCGAAAAATCCCTCCTGCGTGTTCGCCAGCAGCAGCGCGAAGAACTCCGTGCCCTTCACATCCGGAAGTGCGATCGATCCGGACTCTAGGCCCGCCAACACCTTGTCCTGATCGGCCGGCGCCAGTTCATGGAACGATTTTCCGGAGAATGTCGTCTTGATGTAGTCAGCCATTGCCTTCAGCCCGGCGCGGTAGCGTGCGGCAGGCGCATCTGGCATCTGATAGCCTTGCGTGGCGGCGCCCGGCATGAAGGGCGGCTTCATATAGAGACCGGCGCCGCGGCCATACGGGCCTGCCAATTGACGGTCGATGAAAACCGCGCAACCCGCATCCTTGCCGCCGGGACCACGGTCATCGGGAGGGATCAACCGATCCACCGCGGCTTCGATCAACGCGACTTCATCGGCGGTGAAGAACATCCAAGGGCCGGGGCGCATCGAGACCGGCGGAGTGGCCGTCCCTGGCTCCCATGGCATGCCTTGACTGATTGACCGGGCGTGTCCGGTAGTGGCGTCCAATATGAGACACGCGGTCGAAGACAAGAAAAAACGTCGCGATAGGATGCTCAACATGAGGACCGCCATATCGTTATCGGCCGAACAGCTCAGCTTCGAGAATAATACTGCGTCGCCAATAAGTTATTGACAAGCGAAATGCGACATTGCCGCCGCGCTTATCGTGCGAGACGAGCGCCATAAACTCGCTTCGAAAAACGAGCAACCTGTTATAAACACCGCGCGACCGCCTCCAGTTGGCCCCATAGAACTCGAGGTATTCAACGACAAGATAAGGTCGCAGAGTGGAAGCCGCCGCCGTCGCTCGAAGACGTGGCGTCGCGCCGCAGGTGATAATTGGACCATTGTTGCGTGTGATCGTCCCGGGTAGCCCTATATTGTTGTCAGAGATAGCGTGGATGACGCCAGGCAAGAAAAAGGAAACGCCTCCGCAAGACAAGCGTCCGACGTCATTCTGGAGTCCGTTTCGCGGTCGCGTCTTCAGATTGCTGTGGATGGCGACCGTCGTCTCCAACATCGGCGGCTGGATGTACAATGCCGCTGCCGGCTGGTTGATGACCGGCCTTGATTCCGATCCCTTAATGGTCTCTCTCGTGCAGGCGGTAGCGAGCCTTCCGATGTTTCTGTTCGCGCTGCCCGCGGGTGCGCTCGCCGACATCATCGACAAGCGCCGCTTTATCCTGACTCTAGAGGTGCTGGTTACCCTCGTCTCCGTGGTGTTCGCGGTGCTGGTCTCTGCAGATCTCGTCGCTGCAAGGACGTTGCTGCTGTTTATGTTTGTGAGCAGCACACTCTCCGCCTTGGAAGGGCCCGCCTGGCAATCGATTGTGCCCCTGCTTGTGCCCAAAGAAGATCTGTCGGCGGCTGTCGCTGCCAACAGCGTAGGTGTCAATATCAGCCGTGCGGTGGGTCCGGCGCTCGCCGGTGTGGTCATCGCAGGATTCGGTATCGCCGCGCCGTTCTGGCTCGACGCGTTCAGCAACGTCGGCGTGATCGCCGTATTTCTGTGGTGGCGGACTTCTCAAGGACATCTACACATGCTTCCCGCGGAGCGCTTTAACAGTGCTATCCGCACCGGTATCCGTTATGCCAGGAACAACCGGCGTCTGCGCGCTACCCTGCTGCGTTCCGTGGGATTTTTCCTGTTCGCGAGTGCTTACTGGGCGCTTCTTCCACTCGTGGCCCGTAACCAGATCGCCGGCGGTCCTGAGCTATACGGCCTCTTGCTGGCCGCGATCGGATGTGGCGCAGTAGGTTGCGCATTCGCGTTGCCGCGTCTGAAACTGAGGATCGGAGTCGATGGGGTTGTTAGCCTTGGAGAGATCGGCACGGCCGTCACGCTGCTTCTATTCGGACTTGCCCGCGAACCCATCATGGCCGTCTGCGCAAGCCTTATCGCGGGTATGTCGTGGATTGCGGTCGTCGCGAATCTCAATGTGTCGGCCCAAGTCGCATTGCCAGACTGGGTTCGCGGTCGCGGACTCGCGATGTATGTGACGGTCTTTTTCGGAACGATGACAATCGGCAGCATGCTGTGGGGAGAAATGGCCAGCTTGACCGAGCTGCCTGTCACGCACTTCATCGCAGCCGCAGGCGCGCTTTTGGCGATACCGCTGACGCGGCGTTGGAAATTGCAGGCTGGTGCGGGCATTGATCTCTCACCATCCATGCACTGGCCCGAGCCCATCGTTACGAACGCGGTCGAAAATGATGCCGGCCCGGTCATGGTAATCGTCGAATACCGCATCGATCCCGAAGGCCGCGAGGCGTTTCTCGCAGCACTCGAGGCGCTCGCGCGCGAGCGCAAACGTGATGGCGCTTATGCTTGGGACGTATTTCAGGATACCGCCGACCGGGGACGATTTTTAGAAACCTTCTTGCTCGATTCATGGCTCGAGCATCTGCGTCAGCACAAGCGAGTAACAAATGCGGATCGTGTGCTTGAGGATCAAGTGCGACGCTTCCTAAAGGCCAAGCCAATAGTCACCCATCTTATTGCCGCTGAAAGCGCACGCGACATGAGCTCGCCACCCTCGTGAGCGCCTCCAATACCTACAACAAGCAAGCGGCTGCGAACATTGTTGAATCGGCACACGACCAGTCGACAGGATCATACCGAAACTTGGCAAATGATCGTGTGACCACGAGACCGTTACGCTAAGCGGAGTCGTGCGGTTTATTTATGGTCGATATTTCTCCTTAGACTGCTGTGCATCAATCGTCTTCATGAGCGGATCGCCCGGATTCCTGACCAACCACTTTCTCAGCTGCTCTTACCATCGTAATTTCCAAATCGTCGAAGCTCTCCTTAATTTCGGCGGACAAAATCCCAATAGCAGCGGCGTGCTTTCGACATTCAACAGCATATTCCTTTGACTTCGCAGCGGGCCTTTCGTAAATGAAGTCGCGCGAGTGAACGTTGGCACTGATCCACATGTGGACAAAATCAATAGCCCGCTGGCTCATAGGCATCCTCTTGCTTTTAGCGAAGCATCAGACAATCAGAACCTACTCGACCAACTCAAAACTCGTACCGAAACGGAAGGCCTTAGCGACCAGAATGATCAAGACGCGTTCGCGTGAATTGTTGAATACTTCGTTGCGTTCCCGAGCGTCTCGGTCAGCCAGTCAACAGTCGAATTCTGGCCATCCTTAAAAACAGTATGAACTGAAGAGCACTCGTTTGCGAGTGTTCTCCGAGTACGCGATCGTCGTCGCTTCGAACGTCTTGCTCTCGAAACTCGCCAGCTTGAGCGCTGCTCTTAAAGCTCACCGAACCACATCCGCAGAATTGTCGAGCCGGAAATATCGATCGGCCTGTTTGCCTCCCGCGTTAAATTGCTTTAGGTAGGCAATCACGTCCGCGATTTTTTGATCTTTTTTTAAGCCGATAAAAGACATTCTCGTTCCAGGCACGAGATCGCGCGGCGCACGTAGGTAGCGCGTTAACGTCTGCTCGTCCCAAAGCAAGCCTGAGTTCTTGGTGGCCGGAGAGTAGTTGTAGTTGAGATAACTTCCAGCTGCCCGGCCAACAACACCGTTTAACACTGGTCCGACGCCATTTTTGGCATCTAGTCCGACTTGATGACAGGGCATGCATTTCTTGAAAACAAGAGCGCCGTTGTCGGAGTGTCCGGCAATCGGGGCGTTCTGCGCATAAGCCGGCTTATTTGGTGCGAACATTTCTGCCAACACAACCAATACCAAGATTACTTTCATTTTGTCCGGGCCACTTATTCGAAGCTGAGTGCGGATTGCTGGATGGCGTGCCATCAGGTTCGAACCAATCGCTCCGGTTTCTTCAAGTATCGATTCTTGATTGCATCCACCGCCCAATAGGCGAGAGCACCCACGGGGCCGGTCGGATTTTTTCCGGCGTTCTGCGGGAACACGCAGGCGCCCGTCACGAACACATTCGGTACGTCCCAAACTTGAAGATACTTATTCAGTACGCTTGTCGTCGGATCGGAGCCAAAAACAGCTCCGCCAGTGTTATGAGTGCTTTGATATGGCACGATCGAATAGGGTACCGCGGAAGTACTTCGATCGACCCTCTTGGCGCCCATTTCTCTGGCAATGTTCACGCAGATGTCGGCTTGGCCGTTCATCTGTTTGATCTCATTTTCCTGAAAATCAAAAGTCATTCGCAACAACGGTCGACCGAAGCTATCCTTGTAGGTTGAATCCAGATCAAGATAGTTCTGCCGATAGGCCATCACCGCACCTTGATTGCCGACTCGGGTTGTATGATTGTAGTGATCAACAACAGCCTTCTTCCAAACTGAGCCCCAGCGTGGTGTGCCGTTCGGTGTGGGGTGATACTGGATGGGTCGCGCACCGGTGTTGGCGCAACCAATGCCGCCGCCACCAATGTAACCTACCTTGGCAAAATCGTAATTGTCGCCATTGTAATCGTCGATGCTTGTCCCGAGCGCACCAGCTCCCATGAATTGATTCATGATCGTGTCGTTATCAAAGAAAGCATTCGCTCCACCGCCAGATTGATAGGCGTAGTTGCGGCCTACCACCCCGCTGCCCGTCGTCGGATCGTAAGGTTTCCCGATTCCTGAATGGAGCAATAGATGCACATTTCCTAACGCGTACGCAGAAAGAATAATCAGCTCAGCAGGCTGTTCCAGCTCTCGACCACGCGCGTCCAGATAGGTGACGCTGACAGCCTTATTACCCGCGGAGTCGAGATTAATCTTCAACACGGTCGAATTGGTCCGCAACTCGAAATTTGGGTTTTGCATTGCCAACGGAATAACCGTGAAATGCGGGCTCGCTTTGGCATTCGCTTCACAACCAAAACGTTCGCAGAAGCCGCAATAATGACAGTGGCCGAACGCCACACCATCGGGGTTAATATAATCTCGCGAAGCGTTCGACGACGGATCCGGAAACGGGTGATACCCCAAATTGCGCGCAGCCCTCTCGAACATCACCATGCCTTGGGCAGCGATCATGGGCGGATTCGGATACTCGCTCTTCCGCAATCCTTCGAATATATTGCCGCCCTCTACTTTCTTGCCGTTAAGATTGCCGGCCTTTCCCGACGTGCCGCAAGTTTTCTCGAACCTGTCATAGTAAGGCTCGAGGTCGTCATAGGTGATTGGCCAGTCTTGAAGATTCATATCCTCCGGGATGATCTTCTTCCCATACCTATCGACGGTTCTCTTGTGCGCTTGATGATCCCATTCGAGCCAACGCCACGTCACGCCATTCCAGTGCACGCCGGCGCCGCCGACTCCATAGCCTGGAAGAAAAGACCCGAGTTGACGCATCGGAAGCGCAGTCTGCGAAGTTTTGTTGCGGAATGTGAGAGTTTCCCGCCTTACATTTTGCATCAGGTCATGACGGGCCGCATATCGCAGTTCGTCGTGGATCTGCGGGTCAAGAAAGTCCGGATTGGTATCTCGTGGACCTCCGCGTTCAAGCGCGACGATCTTAAGTCCGGTCGCCGCAAGTTCTTTTGCAATAATGCCGCCCGTCCAACCAAGGCCGACGATCAAGACGTCGACGGAGTTAAGTTTAGTGGTCATGGTTCTGTCTCCTCGATTCTTGAAGGCTTAAATGAGATCTTGGATGCCCATGGGCTCAGCTGTGTAGGGCTTGTTCCTAAAGGGTTCGATCTTGTCCATGTACATTGCGTTGGCGCCAGGGAAACCGATCATCTTCCACGAAGCCTTATCCTTGTTACCGCCGTACATTGGATCAGCCAGATAACCTTCAATCGTTAGTTGAAGCAGCAATCCGAAGAAAGTCTCTGTCGGCAGGCTGGGAAGGTTAACTTTCCTGCCATCCAGCTCCAGCATCACTGCCAGCCGATCCGGGGTCGACAATTCGTCGAATGCCTTCTTGTATTGCCTCTGCGTATAATTATTGACGTCCGCGATGCCGATTCGAATTAACTCGGACGGAGTCATCTGCAATTGATATCCTTGCTCCGATGTTCCCTCGCCAAATGGACCTTCCAGATACAATCGATCGCCTTTGCCATAGCCTCCGGCCATTTGCCGATCGATATAGGTCGCCACGCCCAGCTCAGCGGCGCCTGGCCCAACGGTGTCCGCCGGGATCAAGGTGTCAACAGCCGCCTCGATGAAGGCAGACTCGTTGGTGTTGAAGAATTCATAGCCGGCGCCGGTTGCGCGTGAACCGATAGTCTTGACGACTGGATTTTGCGCTGAGTGACCGTGCATCGCCGCGGAAGCCGCTTCCGTCAGCGAAAGGCTACTTACTATCGCACCCGCGACTCCCGCCAACTTTAAGAAGTCGCGACGATCTGCCGCGGTTTCATCTTTAGATTTTTTCGACATGATGCCTCCTGTAATCTGCAGTTTCATCACATGCAGAGGTCGGAACGACTGCTTCTACTTTTCGAATCGTCAGCGCGTCGCCTCAGTAGGCATTTACGATCCATCTTGCAGGGAGGTTAGACAAACGAATTCTATTGACACTTAAATGCATTTTTGCGGATGTATGCCTATGGACACTGAGCTTGCCAGAACCTTTCTCGAAATTGTCTCGACAGGCAGCTTTGTTAAAGCTGCCGATCGATTGAATGTCGGTCAGACGACGGTGAGCGCACGGGTTCGCATCCTTGAACAACAGCTTGGACGGCCACTGTTTGTGAGACATAAAGGTGGAGCTTCGCTCACACGAGCTGGAGAACAATTTCTACGTTTTGCTCCGACGTTCGTGCAATTATGGCAACGAGCGCGTCATCAAGTCGCAGTACCGCCTGGACACCGAGCAGTACTGACTGTTGGCAGCGAAGTAAGCCTCTGGCAGCCTCTTTTGCTCGATTGGGTTCTGTGGATGCGCCGTTCACTTCGAGACATAGCGCTTCGCGTCCATGTCGATGTGCCACAAGATCTGATCAACCAGGTCGCCTCGGGCCTGGTGGATGTCGCTATCATGTATGCTCCTCAGCATCGTCCGGGTCTGAAAATCGACCTGGTGATGGAAGAAGAGCTTGTCCTTGTGACTACCAATCCCGAGGGGCACTTGTTGAACGACACGGAATACGTCTATGTTGAATGGGGACCTGATTTTGTCCTTCAGCACGGCGTCAGTATGCCTGATGTCACGCCTAATCTTTTTGTGAATCTCGGCCCGCTGGGACTCAGCTATATGCTCTCGGCAGGCGGGGCAGGCTACTTCAGGATGCGCGCAGTGCAACCCCATTTATCTGCGAAGCGACTTTATTTGGTGCCGGAAATGCCGCGTTTTTCGTATCCTATCTACGCAGTCCACTCTGCCACAGTAGACGAAGCGATATTGAATCCCGCTTTAGCAGGGCTGCGCTCCGTTTCGAAAATGAAAATCGAATAGCTTGGCGCTACCGTCGGCTATGCTTGTCGGGGCGATCTTCCTTATAGCTCGCAGATTCACCTATTCAATTCGTGGCAAGACTTCGAACTGATGAAACGGCGGCGGCGATGGTAACGTCCACTCAAGCGTGGTCGCGCCCGGTCCCCAGGGGTTGCTCGCAGCCTGCTCCTTGCGCATGAAAGCATAGGCCATGCCCGCGAAGAACACGATCAGGCCAGCTGCAGAGATGTAGGATCCAGCCGACGCAATCTGGTTCAAACCTCCAAACGCATCTGGATAATCCGCAATTCGTCGCGGCATTCCAGCTAGGCCGAGGAAATGCATCGGGAAGAACGCCAGATTGACGCCGACGAAGGTAAGCCAGAAGTGTAACTTGCCGAGGGCTTCCGGATACATGTATCCAGTCATTTTCGGAAACCAATAATACCAGCCCGCGAAGATCGCGAACAGGGCGCCAAGCGACAGCACATAATGGAAATGTGCTACTACGTAGTAAGTGTCTTGTAACATTCGGTCGATACCCGGATTGGCAAGTACGACCCCGGTTACCCCGCCGATCGTGAACACGAAAATGAATCCAATCGCCCACAACATCGGTGTTCGAAACGTGACTGAACCACCCCACATGGTTGCGATCCACGAAAAGATCTTAATGCCGGTTGGGACAGCGATCACCATACTAGCGAACGCGAAGTAGGCCTGAGCGCTGCTCGACATACCGACGGTGTACATGTGATGGGCCCAGACCACGAAGCCAATGAATCCAATAGCAACCAATGCATAGACCATCCCTAGATAGCCAAAGATCGGCTTGCGGCTGAACGTTGAAACCACATGGCTGATGATACCAAAGCCCGGTAACACCATGATGTAAACCTCGGGGTGACCGAAAAACCAAAACAGATGTTGATACAAAACCGGATCTCCGCCGCCTTCCGCCGCGAAGAACGTCGTTCCGAAGTTGCGATCGGTAAGAAGCATGGTAATAGCGCCGGCGAGCACAGGCAGCGACAATAATAACAAGAACGCCGTCACTAGGACCGACCATGCAAATAGCGGCATTTTATGCAGGGTCATACCCGGTGCACGCATATTGAAAATGGTGGTGATGAAATTAATTGAGCCAAGAATAGAAGACGCGCCAGCGATATGCATCGACAGGATCACGAAATCGACAGCCGGGCCAGGGTGTCCGGACGTCGAGAGTGGCGCGTAAAGCGTCCAACCAGTACCGGCGCCAGTCGATCCGGGCTCCCCTTCGACGAACATCGAGATAACGAGCAACGCAAACGACGCAGGCAGCAGCCAAAACGAAATGTTGTTCAAGCGCGGAAACGCCATGTCCGGAGCGCCGATCATCAGCGGTATCATCCAATTGCCAAATCCACCCATCATCGCCGGCATGAGCGTGAAAAAGATCATGATCAGGCCATGACCGGTCACGAACACGTTGTAGGTGTGCGTATTGGTGAAAATCTGCAGGCCCGGCTGCTGCAATTCCATCCGGATCATGACTGAAAGGATTCCTCCGATCAGTCCGGCGCAAATCGCGAACACGAAGTACATCGTGCCAATGTCTTTGTGGTTGGTCGAATAAAGATAGCGGCGCCAGCCGGACGGTTTCGCGTGGGCTTCATTGGGGGCGTCAATAACTCTCGACGTGGTCGACATGGCCATTCAATCCTGATAAAATTGTCCCACACTCGCGCGTGTTATCCCACAATCGCGTTCGACTCGGTGGGCTAACGCCTAACTCAATTGTGAAGAAATTGGTGCCAACAACGTTCAGCTGTGTGACCTTCGTCTGATCGAACCCACAATTGGAGATAGGCCCCGTGTTGTCACCCCAAGAGACGATCCGATTCGAACTCCACGGGTAGTCAGGCCCCTACCGTCAGTATCTGAACTTTTCTTCAAACTGCTTTCCCAACGCATCGGCCGTGGCGTCCGCCATCTGATAGACATGGTCCTTCATTTCTTCCCACGTTTTTGCCTCGGACTCGTAATTTTGTTCTTGCAGCTGCTGTATCTGCTTAATGTGATGTCCGCCGTGCGCCAATAAGAGACTATTTAAGGTCTCTTGCGGAAGATACGGGTTTGCTTTGCTCAAGAAGATAGCGATCTCTTCGGCATTTAATGTGAGAGACTGAATCGCAGCCGCTTGAGCGGAAACATCTTCTTTCGTTACAGCAGCGAGATAGGCCGATATAGCGCCGTAGTGACCTGCAAGAAGTTTGAAAAACTGTTCTTTAGCGGCGATTCCATAAAAGGGTTCTATGGCCGCAGCAATCAACTGTGCGTTGGCGACAACTCTCTGCTCAGCTACCTTCGTGGCCACACTGTTCTTATTGAACGTCGCGATCGAAACGTTCCGCACCCAGAATATATGGTCGACCCACAAATTTCGTAGAACTGCTGCAGTTTGAGACACCTTGTCGCTTCGGGGGCGCTGATTTGCAGCAACTCGCGAATCGATAACAGGGGCGTGGCTATGCGTCTCAGCCGCCGGCAAAGTTCCAGCGAATGGAAGGGTGCTCAGAGTCGCGCTCGCGATACCCATTAACATCAAGATGCTACGGCGATGAGGCATGCTTTCGCGCTTTACGTTTTTGAACATCGGCTGCTCCTGGTGGCGTTTTTGGTGACGCGGAAAGGACAATACGGACTTTACTCAGATGTCCGGCTTACCTGCCGCAGCAAGTCTTGCATCCGTGTCTCATCAACGAACGGATCAGACAAACGAATTTAATTGTCATCTGAGTGCATTTTTTATGATCTATCCAACCAGCTGCGCGGTTTTGTGCTTTATGTCGATTCCGACAGCGAGCTACGCCTCGTCACGGTTGAAGCTGGCGCCCATAACGTTGCTGCAACAAGTCAGGAAATCGCAGTCGCGATATGCACGATCCTGCTGGTTTGCCTGCTGGTTTGCCGGCTGGTTCGCGCTTGCAGGCTTCTTTTAACTCTTGATGGCCAACAAGAGATCGCCCCGTTTTTCGACGCTGTCTCTTCCCGACAACTTCAGCAAACATCGGGTTATCCAACCATCATTTTCTTTGGTGCAACCAATCAATAATTCTCGCTTGTCTATCAGCGTTGAGGAACTAGAAGTGTCGAGGCCCCTCGACATGAAAGGCAAGATGCATGACCGGATTTGCCCGCCCCGATCCACGGTTCGATCGCTTTTTGTACGCTCCGGTTTGCGAGCGTGACGATATGTCACTGAGCGTTCTCTCGGTAGTGACGAGGCTGAACATTGATCCGTGGGAGTTGGCTGCGCGGCTGTCTCAGCTGCCAAGGGGTGAAGCAGTCAAAACGCTCACTCCGATAGTGGAACAGTCAGACTGTAGAAGTTGGTCACCGTCGGAGGCAAAGGAGACGACTGTTCGCTTGATCGAGCTTTTGCCATCGCAAAGCAATTTTGGCATCGCTCCTCCTTCAATGGAAGGCCTCCGAGGCCACCTCATATTGTGGATATTGTACGGTGTCTTTTGCGGAACGCTTGCTTTGTACGGGGGCCATCCGCAACAGGCGGGCAAGAATTACAATGGTTCGTCTGTCGTCAGCACGGTCGTCTCACAGCAGGCAGATTTGTCACTACAGCAGCCAAACACCGATTGAAATGAAGGGTGGGACGCTTTCGACAGCTTCCACCCGGATAAGACATCCGCGCAGAGATTTTCTCGCCACTAATACAAGGGGTGGGTCGTGTTTAACAATTTAGTACCCTTCATCGTCCTTGGGTCCGTGTTCTCGTTCATTGCGTACATGTTTTGGGACATCACCCGCCATGACTGGAAGGACACAAGGAAATGACGCTTCATGATTCACGACGGAGATGATTTTGATGGGAAAGCGCTTCAAAGTCGGCGATCACGTGATCTGGAATTCGGAGGCGGGACACGTCAGCGGCAAGATTATCAAGGTCCACATCAAGGACGTTGATTATAAAGGACATTTGCATCGCGCCAGCCAGGATGAACCGCAGTACGCAATCAAGAGTGACAAGACAGACCACATTGCGATGCACAAAGGGGCAGCCTTGAATAAGATGAGGGGTTGAAATGGTGCTTGCCGACTCCGGTCCGCTCGAATCCGTGTCTAGTGATCACGGTCGATCAAAGACCGCCTTTGTCTTTGCGGGTGGTGGCAGCTTCGGCGCCATTCATGTCGGCATGTTACATTCACTCGCGAGTCGCGGCATTACCGCGGATATGGTCGTCGGCTCAAGCGTCGGCGCACTGAACGGCGCCTATTATGCAGGCAACCCCACGACAGAAGGGATCCAACGGCTGGAGGCGATTTGGCGTAGGCTGCGTCGGAACGACGTATTTCCGTTGACGTTAAAGACGATGATTAGGTTTTTATATCGACGGGATTTTCTCTTCGAGTCAGATGGACTGCGGCAAATCGTCGATCAGAACCTCACCTACCGCAATCTGGAGGATGCAACAATTCCATTGCATATCGTCGCGACTGATATTTCGTCGGGCGATGCTGTAGTGCTTTCGAAAGGTTCGGCTACGCAAGCCATCATCGCGAGCGCTGCAATACCTGCAGCTTTCGCACCCATATATTTCAATGATCTCTATCTTGCCGATGGGGCGATATCGAGCAACACGCCGGTCACGGTGGCGGTCGCATGTGGTGCGCGGCGCCTAATCGTTCTTCCTACTGGCCACGCCTGCGCCCTCACCAAGCCTCCCGTAGGGGCAGTCGCGAACGCGTTGCACGCGCTAACCTTGCTAATCGCGCGACAACTAACGAACGAGTTGCAACGACTCGATCACAGCATCGATTATTTCGTCGTGCCGCCGCTGTGTCCGCTGATTGGATCGCCGTATGATTTCTCCCAGACGAGCGAGTTGATCGAACGGGCTACCAGGAGCACCGACCGTTGGCTTACGGAGGGCGGTCTCGATCATCCGGGTGTCCATGCACAGTTTCGCACTCACAAAGTCAGCCACGCGACCTAGCGATTAGAGCTCACAAACGAAGCGAGGTGATCGCTGGTGAGCACCCGCTCTCATTCCTCAGCTGTTGACGGGAAAATGGCGACAACGGTTACTCTGCGCTCCTGGCCTGCTTCGTCGTTCCAATCGATCGTTTGTCCGGTACCGAGTCCTAACAACGCGCTGCCAAGCGGCGACAAGACTGAGATGGCATGGGCCGTCTCGACGTCGTTGGGCAAAGTCAACTGACCCTCCGATATCCCGTGTAACTTATGGTCGATGAACCGCACACGAGTTCCAATTGTGACGAGGGATGCAGCCAGTTCTTCTGGGACCACCTCGGCCCGCTCGAGTTCTCGACGTAGGAATTCGGAAGTTAATGAAGGCGCATCCAACGTCAATATAAGGCCAGAAAGTCGATCTCGATCCGAACGGGTAAGCACAATGGCGGGTCTGTTTTCAATTATTGACATTTTCAACCATCATCTTCACAGCTCACAACGCCCGACAAACATATGATCGTTACGAGCGCGTTCAAGCGGGGTACTGCTCACGAATATGAAAGTTGTGAGCAAGATAACGATCATCAACTATGTCAGACGCGAGACGATGTAGGGCGTGAGCTTCGCGGGGCGGTTCGCCCCAGAAGAATGTCTCGCAAAACAATAGCGTCGTTGTGAATTTCATCATGCGCCGCAAAAACGAGGGTAATCCGACCCCTTTGAGCGAGCGCGCGTAGTTCGTCGAGCCGATCGCGATGCCGATGGATCTCGTCCGCGTAACGACGTCGAAATTCTTGCCAACGAGCGGGATCATGCCCGAACCACCTTCGCAGTGCGGTGCTGGGTGCGATGTCCTTAGCCCACAGATCGATGGCAGCATTTACTTTCGCAACTCCACGGGGCCACAAGCGGTCGATCAATATCCGAGTGCCATCATCTGCACCCGGGGTCCCGTATGCACGCTTTAACTTGATGTTCGCAGCGGAAATTCTTTTGGTCATGGGCGTTGCTCCTAAAAAATATCTCAAGCCTCTTAGTCTGTAATGAAACCATGGGGCTCTTGCGGCAGTGATTCTTGCTGTACGACGACGCTCTGATGGGTCGGATTGCTGGAGCTTTTGATCAACTTTTGCGCGACTTCTCCTGATATTGCGATTAGGAACGTGCCCACGACCAACCACAACATCATTCTGGTGTTCTCGGCCTCAGTGAAGCGAGACGCTGCATTGGAACTACTATGCGCCGGCAAGAGCCCGATCAGCCGAATCGCCAGTATGCTCGCCTCCGACGGCGACGAGCGTTCGCTGTTCGATTTCCATATTTTGGAGGCAAGACTGTTTATTGCCTGCTCTTTTGACAGTTTGGTCAGACGATCAGCCTCTTGCCACGGATCAACGTCCTGTCGCGCTAGTACTGACAAAACGCTGAGGGTCAATTCATCTTCCTCGTACACCGACGCGTACAGGAAGGCATCGTACTGGGAATCGAGACACGAGCCCTGGGGCATTTCATACTCCCATTCTCTTGATCGTCGGAAGACACTAGGTCCGCCTACACAGTCGCGGCATAACGGTCGCCGCGTATGCATGTATTATTCTACTTTTAAACTCTATTCGGCAAACGATAAATATCGGTCTGTTACATCGATAATGTCGATAGATTACAAATCTACTTGGCTAGCCGTTCATGATCCGGATCGGCGCCGCAATGCTCGTCCATTTACTTGGCCGAGACGGCGCGCGCGAGCGTTTAATATCTCGGGGCGATCGCTTTGCAGACGTATTTCCAGATGCGTTGCTGGCCTGGGTTGCCGAGCGATGGAAGCGCGGTTTGTGGAAGGCTTTCGATATTTAGTCGCCTTCGCCAGGACTCGGTGAAAAGTGTTGAAGCTTGCCGGCAACGCCATCGAAAGCTTTTGCGTCCGCAGGCTCCGGGCGCTTGATCTTGATATTTGGCCAAACAGAGGCATAGTCCGCATTCAACGTGAGCCAGCTGTCGAGACCGGGTTGGGTATCCGGAAAGATGGCTTCAGCTGGGCACACCGGCTCGCATACGCCGCAATCGATGCATTCGTTGGGATGAATCACCAGCATATTTTCGCCTTCGTAGAAGCAATCGACCGGGCAAACCTCGACGCAGTCCATGTATTTGCATTTGATGCAGTTTTCGGTGACAACGAAGGTCATCTCGCGGACTCCCGTGGCCAAGGACGGTCTGGCCGATAAAACAAAGCTAGCTTTAGACTCTCGGCGATACGCGCAGCCTTGGTACTAAACTCCTGGCTGATATCCTCCTCGAACAGCTCGTTGCAGGTCTCATTGAAAAGCGCCAACCAGCGCTCGAACAGATGCGGTCGGATGCCTGGAATTACGATGTGCTTGACGACCGGATTGCCCTTGTAGCGGCCGGTGGTGAGCATTATCGACGACCAAAAAGCGTACATCTTGGTCAAATGCGGTTGCCAGTCACCTGGAATGGCACGCGCAAAAATCGGCGCAAGCTCGGGGTCGAGGCGAACCTTAGCGTAGAAGGCATCGACGAGTCGGCGAATGCCATCTTCAGAAATGCGATTGAGTTTCTCCGACGATGAGATCATGTCGCAAATACCACCACGAGAATGCCAAGCACAGTCCACACTAGGGAGTTGACCAGCATGCGTACCAGATCGCGGTGCTTGCTGAGCCCGAGGGCACTGCAGGCCAGGTTACCGGGCAGAAGGAACGGCCATGCCACGACTTGACTGATTGAAATGCTTCTTTTCATCGGAGCCATTCCTTCCAAAGATATATTCCACATACATCTTATATGCTCCTCTTGACGAAAAGCAATATGCTGGATACATCTTTTGGGGACACCAATGGGGAGATAGCGCATGCGCTTGACCGTCTACACCGACTACGCGCTACGCGTTTTGATATATCTCGCGTTAAAGGAAAACGAATTGGCGACAATCGCGGAGATTTCCAAGAGTTACGGAATCTCTAAGAACCACCTAATGAAAGTAGCCCATCAACTGGGCGTCGCTGGATACGTTGAGACGGTCCGCGGTAGAGGTGGTGGATTGCGCCTAGCAAGGCGGGTCGACACAATCGGGCTTGGCGACGTGGTACGTTACACAGAGCCAGACATGGCGATTGTGTCGTGTTTCAAACCGATTGACGCACCTTGCGCCATCCGCCCGTCGTGTGTGCTGAAACAGGCATTACAAAAGTCTCGCGATGCGTTCATGAGCGTTCTTGATGATTACACCTTGAGGGATCTCGTTCAGCCGCGCGCTCGGCTTCTTGGATTGTTGAGTATTTCCCAAAACAAGCTCAACACTAACCTCTAAAGTGCAATTGTGTCCGCTGCTTAGGCGGATTCTGCGAGCTGACGTTTCAGTCTGCGAGTCTCTTCAAAGCGCTTTGTAACGTCGCGGAGGATCGCCGCAGTTCCAATCGGCTTCTTCTTCTCATCGTGCAACAAGACAATCGTGAACTCCACAGAAATGCGCAGGCCATGCTTGGTCAGCCCAGGTACCGACAAGAGGGCGCCCTGACCGTAATGACTTTCGCCGGTTGCCATTACGCTGTTGTATCCCTTCCAATGACGCGTTCTGAGATTTTCAGGAATGATCAAATCGAGCGACCCTCCGACCGCTTCCTCCGCCGTAAAGCCGAAAATTCGAACCGCTCCAGGATTCCAAAAGCTGATAAGGCCGCTGCAATCGGTGGCAATGATCGCATCCGAAGCTGTCCCGAGAATCGCCTCGATAAGACCGTGCGGTACGTCGGTCGTTTTCCTACATTCGAAGCCCACCATCACGTGTCCTCTGCAAGATTCAAGATACTCACTACGACCAGTATCAGTGGGTGGAGCCCTGGACTGTCTGCACGAGAGAACTCAAGTATCGTTCGTCCGTACAGCAGCGGTCTTCTGTGACGGGTCCGCGGCGCTGCGGCGCTTCGTGGGGAAGCGGGTAATCTTGAGCGGATCACTGGCTGGGAATGTGCCCTCCAGTTCTTGATCCAACTGAAGATCGAGTTCCCTCTTTTTCCGTTGTACGAAAGTCTCTTTCCGGACCATTATGAGTCCTCCAATTCCTTTTGGATACACATGCCGCCGCACGACTGTCTTGGTCTAAGGTGATTGTTCACTTCAACGCTTGACGGTGAGGTATCTACGGCAACCTGACGAGCCCGCGTGAAACTCGACGAGAGATCAAGAAGTGGCATCGGGAGTCCGCTACGTGAGAATAGTTTCAAGTTGCTCGACTTGCTTGCGATGCAGTAGCAGCAGGTACATAAGTTTCGCATTCAAATTAGAATCGAAGATCTTCAAAACACCTTTCTCAATCGTATCGGCTAACTTCGTTTGATTGCAGCTCGCGAATGCGATCGCTCGCTGAACGTTACACTTTACGCTAGGCATATCGGTTGTAGTTTTGCAGCGAAGCGTGTCGGTTCCTCCTCTCGTGGCGATCTCTTTTTTGAGTAGGACGCATATCGCCCCCTGGGCTAGCTCGGACTCAAAAACCAGATCCGCAATATGGAGGTCGGCTGCATGGCCGATTTCTGCAAAAGCCCTAGCGCCGATGCGCTCGGTGTCAAGAAGCTCTTTGAGAAAGCTCAGTATTTCTTCCTCGGACCAATAGCCGAAGTATCCAAGGTCGCCTTCATTCATCCCGCACGGAGGGGATGCGAACTTCTGGATTGTCTCGTCTAGGTTAGCTTGTCGTAACTGGGCTGCTTTTTGCATGATTTCGTGTCCTGCGAGAATGAGATGAGAAGCTGCAGCCCCCTGATTCCGTCAGATCATCTGTCGCTTATGGACTGCTATTCAACTCTCGCTCTTTTACTTCATCTTACAAGCGAGAAATATTGTCGGTTGGCATCAAAAAAAATGATACGTCGAAAAGTCTGGAGCGGTTCGCATTGCGATTTTTGCATATTTTACGAGAGAGCCATCGAGCTCGTCATTCCACGTCGAGGGTGGAACGCGGACCAACGCTAGGATTGTCGCCGTTTACATTGCGCCTGACCTAACGTGCTCGTCCCGATCGCTTCGCAAGCTTCTTACCAACTTTTATTCTCGCTTTCGAATTCGCGATTCGGTGCATGATCTCAAGCGCGACGCCGAAGAGGTCACGGTCGCAGTCCACAGGATAAACGACATATGCTGGCATCGAAAACTCGGGCGCGCTTTGGATCAGGTTCAGCCGCTTGGCTTTGAGATGAGGCTGCACAATCCGCTTCGGGAAGTAGCCGGAGCCGCCATTTTCCAGCACGTGTTGCAGTCCCAGCCAGCCAATATTTGCGGTTAGTGGGGGACCGCCAAAATTCGGAAAGCAGGCGCTATGCCTGGCGTAGAACTCCGGCCCCCAGTCCACATACACATAGCCAGGTTGGGGCTCAGGCTTGCCCCTTGGGTCCGTCGAAACCATGACCAGCTTTTCTTCGAACAGTTGCTCGAGCTTCAATCCCGGTCGACTCTGTGGAGTATACATGACGCCAATATCCATTCGACCCTCAATGAGGCCTTGCATGAGTTCTGGCTCAAGCCCGCTCTCCGCGCGAACAGATATCTCCGGTCTAGCTTCACGCAGTAGCTGAAGCCACTTCAACAAAAACTCTTCCCACAGGCCAATTCGGCCGCCGATAACTAGCGTACCACTAAAGCCTTCAGGAATTCCGATATCATGACGCGCCTGTTCTATTGTCCGAACGAGCGCGGCCGCGTGTCGCTGAAATTGCCGGCCAGCAGATGTCAGCGTTGTGCCCGCTTTGTTGCGGACGAAGAGCATGCAACCTAGTTGGTCTTCTAGTGTGTGAATGCGAGTGCTGACCGTCGACTGGCTTACATGAAGTTGGTCCGCCGCGCTGATAAAGTTTCCACTCGTAATAACCGTCAGAAAGGTTCTGGCCAATTCCGTGTCCATCGTGACGTCTCCTCGTATCAATTAAATTGATATTAAGCGTCAGAATTATTCATTTGTCAAAATTGATTGTGAGCATAGCTTGATATTTGGTTTCCTTGCCGAGCGATCCATTCACGGCAGAGGAGAAACATAATGATGTTTTTGCTTCTCATGGTTTTGCTGGCGTACGTCGCGCCGATGTCGCCGCCGTCGCTAGTCTGGATCGCCGGAATATTCCGAAGAGAAGCCTCTACCTCCTATTATCGGCGCAAGCAGGCGCGAAATTCATCGGAATTCTCTCGGCGGACAGAGCAGCGCGCCAGAGTAACGGTAGAGCAAGCGGCAGCAGCAACTGAGGTGAATCACAATCGTATGATGGCTACGTAAAGACGTAAATGAACAGGAGAGCGAGATGAGAAAGATAGCGGTGTGTGGCCTTAAGTTGAGAACGCTTCTGCGCAAAAGAATGAGCCAGATCGAAAGCGTCCGATCTTTCCTTGGCAGCAGTGGATCACCGTCTATATTCGTTCGGCTTGGAGCGGGTGGAGGAGAGCCGCGGCCATGTTTGGCGCTTATTCCCAGCCGCCGCAGACGAGTTTGACACTCTAATAGCGTCCTCATTGCGTGTGGAGAAAGCTATCGGGCTAACGTCTCTACCAAAATGGGAATGTGTTATCACCGATGCAATGCAGATCGTGAGAGCCTGGGCAGCTAAGCGTACGTTGATTGACACTCGCGTACATTGCCTCAACGTACAACAGGGAGATCTAGCCATGTACCAAAGAATTCTCCTGGCCTACGACGGCTCACCCGATGGCCGCGAAGCTCTAGCCCAAGCGAAGAGTTTGGCGTCGATGTCTGGTGCGACGGTCCGTCTCGTCGCCATCATAGATCCTTCCGAGAACATGCTTGTCGTCGAGGGGATGTCTTTTGTTCCCGACAGTCATCGGTTTGTAACTCAGTCGGTGCTTGACGCAGGCGTGAGGCGCCTACAGGGCGCTGGATGCGCGGCAACGAACGGCGTCAGGTACGGCAATCCTGCCGAGCAGATAGTTCTGTCCGCGAGAGAGATGAAGGCGGATCTGATCGTTGTCGGTCATCGAGATCAGGGGGCGCTTGCGCGCTGGTTAAATGGGTCAGTCGGCGCATCTATTCTGCATCATCCGCCCTGCAGCGTGCTGGTCGCGGTGAAATCCGAACAAATGAAAAATAACGTTACCCCAATTCGAAAAAGCACAGACGCAGGGTAAAGGATAATACCATGTCGAAAATATCCAGCTTGTCAGCCCTTTTGTTGGCACCCGCTGCCTTTGCTATGCCGCCAAGTTCGGCTTTGGCAAAACCGGTTGCATCGTTCATAGCGGCTCCGCCAACAAACTCGTTGACGATCCTGAAGTGCGTCGCGCCTATCTGGGATTTTGAGCGGTCATTTTGATCATGCAAAGACCGTCGTGACAAACGCCAAGTCCGCTCACAGCCACTCGGTGGCGGAGGGCCTTGAAGCATGGAGGCCTGTATCAAATCGCAAAGAATGCGGACTGAACAGGTGGTTTAAACTTCAGATCGAACACATTATGACTAAACAAGACGCGATTAACAAACTTCAATCTCTCCAAAAGCGCGGCGAAGGCTCCAACGTACACGCGAACGCAGACACTGTTCTCTGCGATTTCCTCGATGCGATTGGGTATGGAGAGATTGCACGCGAATTCCGGAAGGTGCACGAGATGTATCCCACTGTGACCCCTAAATACTCGAAGCCATCTTGGCGGCAGTAGGCACAAGCTCAGCGAACAGCTAACCCAGTGCCTCAGGTTCAATGGATCGGTCGCTACGCGAGTTTCCTCAACGTGATCGGCCGCCCCCCCCAGCGGACCACGAAGCTGACATTGCTACCCTCCCGCCAGCCTACGAGGCCGAGTCCTTGCTGGAACGCAGCTACGTTTGCTCGTGTGGCGGGAACCTCGCGTTACCATTCAGAATCGCGACGCGCTTCATCTCGCCCGGCTGCTGCGAGGCGGCCCGCCGGCGAATAGTAACACCTCCCGGAACGAGGCCATAGGGACCTGTTCCATCTGATGACCTAAGCAAGCACGAACGATCGCATCGAGATTGAGGCCATGTCGAACGAGGTATTGAAGAAACGCAGTTCGTCCTTGACGTCGGCAACGCCGAGGGGAAACACGGTCGGCAGGAAATGCTCAAGCGTCGGGTGGGCAAGCTGCGCCACGCGGCCAAGCGAACCTGCCTGGACGACACGTTGAAAGTCGCGATCTTCGATGGCGCTGGTCATCTTCGAATCGAAATCCTCGGCCCAGTCATAGACGGGCGCACCGGGAGCCAGGGCTCCGAGATTGTGAACGAGATTGCCGCTGCCGATGATCAAGACACCTTTCTCCCGCAGGGGCTTGAGTTCGCGCGCCAGATCGAAATGAGCCGGGGGTGGCTTCGTCAGATCAAGCGACAACTGAAAAACGGGAATATCGGCCTTGGGAAACATCCGGATCAGAACTGACCATGCCCCGTGGTCGAGCCCCCATTCCGTATCAGGGTGCAAATGGGTTGAGCGCACGATCTCGATAGTGGCTTGCGCGACTTCGGGCGCCCCCGGAGCCGGATATTGTTGAGCGAACAGTTCGGCCGGAAAGCCGCCGAAATCGTGAATGGTTTTCGGTCGGGAACCGATATGCACCAGCGTCGAGCCACGGGTCATCCAGTGGGCAGATATGCAAAGAATCGCCGTCGGCGTCGGGAGCTCCTCACCAAGAGTCTTCCAGGATCGCGCGTATGCATTGTCCTCGATTGCGTTCATCGGATTGCCGTGGCCAATGAAGAGCGTCGGCATGCGCGGGCTCGTCGGCAGGTTGGCAAGGGCGCTGTTCAGGTCGGACATCAGTTGAACTCCTATCGTGCCGGTCGCGGCAAAGTTGCGGAATTGCGAAGATCCGCGTGCATCCCTCGCACCGTACCGTCGTTCGGCGGCTGGCTTTTATGCTGCGTGGACGTTTGTGGTGATCCACGCAGCATAGGCCCGCATAAAGCTTTGCAGAAATTTTCGGGTCCCATCGTTGACGAGCTTGCCGTTCGCGTCGAACAGCTTGTCGGCCCCCCCTATATAGGCTTCGGGCTGCGCCATAGCTGGCACATTCAGAAAGACGAGCGACTGCCGCAGATGGTGGTTTGCGCCGAATCCACCGATACCGCCGGGCGATGCGGAGACGACCGCGCCCGGCTTGCCGCTCCATGCGCTCTTGCCATAGGGCCGCGAGCCGACATCCAGGGCATTCTTAAGCGCTGCTGGCACCGAACGATTATGCTCGGGCGTGACGAAGAGAACCGCGTCAGCGGCTCTTATCCGTTCGCGAAACGCCGTCCATTCAGCCGGCGGATTTTCGTCGCCGTCCTGGTTGTAGATCGGCAAATGGCCGATCCCGACGATAGAGAGCTTCAAACCCGCGGGTGCGAGCTCGGCAAGCGCGTTCGCCACCTTGCGATTGATCGAATCCCTTCTCAGGCTGCCGACGAGCATGGCGACGTCACGTATCTTGGCCATTTTGTTTCCTTCTCTGATCAGTAAACGTTACGTGCTCCATCGACGATGACACTGGTGATGATGTTTTGAGGCGCGGTCGGATCATCGGGACTAACCTTTAGTCGCCGCGCATGCGGCATTGGCGGCCTCCCGAATGGCCAGGAAAGTGATCGTGGCGGGCGCGAGGCTAATCTGGCCCGGAGCGGTGGCGCGTCCATCGATCTCCGGCAAGTCGTCCTTCGGATCAAGCTTGAGCGGTTGCCCGTTCAGCATCACAAGGGCCGACTCAGGCGTGGGCGCCGACAGCGTGTAGCGCTCGCTCGCTATAGGAAGCGTGATCTCGCTTCGGTCGCTGCGGCTGTTGTTGATCGCCAGCAGAGTGACGCCTCCCGGGTGGCCGCGCAAGCATTGCGCGTAGAGGTGTAGACCCTCCCGAGACGGCCCCGCGTCGAGCACGACCGTCCCCATCAAGCGGCGCCAAAGCAGCGCAGCCCAATAATTCGGGCGCGGCTGGAAGTTGCGTTGGTCGATCAGGCCGTACTCGCTGGATGCGAGGGTGTTGTGAAAGATCGCCTTCACGCCCCGCTTGGCCAACCGACCCATCTGGTCGACGTAACGGAACGTGTCGAGGAACGTCGAGGCCCACGGATTGCCGCCGCAAGCGGTATCCGCGGTCTCGGTGATCCAGATCGGCGTGCCGGGCGCATACCTGATTTGCAGGGGTTTGTAGAAGTCGAACACGCTGTCGGTTCGCGACAGCCACTCTTCGCTGAGTGCTGCGGTTGGTGTCGTGCCAAGTCCCTTCCCCATGGCCTGGCAGCGCTCCGAGACGGCGCCATAATAGTGGTAAGAGAACACGTCGAATTTCGGCTTGGGATCGGTGCCGAGAAGATCGGCCGAGTGCAACGTCGGCATTGACGGCGGCACGACCATGATCCCGCCCTCACCCACTGATCCCGGGCCGACGATCAACATATCGGGTGCGGAAGCCTGAACGAAGGTTCGGAAGGCGGCTTCGTCACGTGCGTAGGTCGAAGCGTTGTAGCCATCTGGGGCACCACCGCTGGCGGCAATCGTCGGCTCATTGAAGAGTTCAGCTGCGGCGATCATGCCGCCGATCGACTTTGTGTACGCGATGAGCGGCTTGGCCTGCGCCGGTGTCCAAATCCCTTCAGCGTCGCGGACACCGCTGCTGATGGCGAATGAGGTCACAAGCTTGGCATCCACCGCATGGGTAAAGGCGATCACCCCGGCCCATTGTTCTCGCGTCAGCACACTCTGGTAGCCGGAGGGCGTCGGTCCGGGTTCTGGCGCGTCCGTATCCTGGAAGAACACCGAATTGGCCCAGGTGCCGCTTACCCGCACATAGGCGGGCCCCAGCGCGGCGGCAAGCTTGCGCAGGCGTGCGTTGGCAAGATCGACCGGCGCTCGCTTCTCGAACATCGTCGGATCCTTGCCGATCTCGAACGACGTGATGGGCTTGGCGGTCGCGGCCGGTTTGCTCTTCGCGTAGGGTTTCCAGAAATTGCCACCAATGACCTCGGCCATTTCGACGTTGTACGACTGGAATCGTTCGTCGATGGTGGTGAGCTGAGGTAGCGCCGACGGGGTGATCGTCCCAGCCGCGGCTTGACCGCTCGCAGCGAGCCCGAGTGCTGTCACGGCCATACTGGCATATACCTTTAATATCCTTCGACTGGTTTTTACGGCTTTGAGAGTTCCGGTCATATTCGGTATCCTGATTTTCCCAGGAAGTTTGATCGCTTCGGTCGATGGCTGGATCAGGTGTGCATCAGAGCATTTCCCGACAGACGACACCTTCGGACTTGCGATCGTGGGACTGAAGCCCCCTGATCGGGTGAGTTCGCCGCGAAAGCCAGGAGCGCGCTAAAAGGCGCGGCTGCATCGCAGGCGCCTCCTCAGTTCCATTGACCGCCGCCCTCCGGAATCTAACGCCGCGCGCGGATCGCTTCTCCTACTGTGGACCCTGAGCAGACGGAGCCGGTGAGTCATCGCGGGCCGCGCCGGCGCCCACACTCATCTATCGGAATGAAATTTTACCTTGGCGTGAGTGCCATCGCAAAACGGCTTGTTTGCGGATTGACCGCATCTGCACAGTGTCACTCGATTGCGCGTTTCGTACACGAATCCATCCGCCGATTCGAGCGTAACGCCGCCGCGCAGCCAAATCGGCCCGCTGCAATCCTCTTCCGGATCCTCGACAAGACCAATCGAGATCGTGAGCTTGTGTTCGGCAGGCTTGCCTGTCGCCCTATCCCATGCAACCAGACGGCCAGACGGGCAGTCCCCCACTTGCCGCAGGAAGGCCGAGCGAACGTCTGGATCGTCCGTATTGGCTACTTGCGCCCAGACACTTCCATTTGGGTCGCAGAAGCGGCCGAACGCGCAGAGGTTCTCCACGTCGGTCAGTATCAAGATCGGACCGTCGATTTCTTTGGCTTGGCCAAGATAGGGTTCGCGGTTGGCGGTTTCGCTTCCGTCGAATCCAATTCTTGTGTGAGTGCCATCGCAAAACGGCTTCTTCTTCGATTGACCACATCTGCACAAGGCGTATTTGTCCGCCTGCGGCAGGCCCCTACTCTCTTTCCATGTCTCGGAAGCCCCGGCAGCGTCTGCCACAATCGTTTGAGTTGAGAGCGGCACATTTCCGGTGACGATGTAGGGGCCATTTTTGGAAACAACTACCCGGACGTCGGCCTTTGTTTGGGTCATCGGACAATACCTTTTTGACTTCGGTTCGCCCCCCAACAGAACGTTTTGTTGCGAGACGCTGGTGCCTCGCGACGCTACAGTGTCGATCGTGTACCCAGGTTCGGCGCTTGTCTAGTCCTTCGGCCGAGACTACACCTCCGACGTCCTCTTGAGCCTGAGATCTTCACCCGTGGCCCCGCTCTAGCTAAGAGCACGAATTATGTCCGCCGAACGATTCAAGAGCTCCATTCGTATCGGCTTCCGTAATGCGGAACAGTCCACAGTTGCGCGCACCGCTCGGCCCAGATCATCTTGCCGCCTCCTCGTCGCGAGCGAATATGGCGGCACGATTAATCCTCGAAACCAAGGGAAACGGAAAGTAGGCAAGCCATGTCCCGCAAGACACCAAACGCGCCAAGCCGGCCAAACAAGAACGCAGAGAGCGACGCAAAAAGATTGCAAAAGAAAGCTCGCCTCGAGAATAATTTGGAAGAAGGATTGGAGGAAAGCTTTCCGGCTTCCGATCCTCCTTCTGCGAGCGAGCCCGGAATTTGAATGAGCGAACGAAATTCGATTGATGCCGTAGACGAGAGTTTCTGCTCGTTCGGGTAACAGCTTCGATAAGCATGCATGGTGCAACCGGAGGAACAGCAACATGAACCTCAAGGAATTGGCCGACAGGCTCGAGGTTTTAGACGAAGACGCGTTTGTTTCTCTGCTGCAACTCGAATACACTCATGACGGCGAACCCGGGCAAGTGAAAGCGATGATGATAGACGCGCTTCGCTTTGCGGAGGCCCACGGGATGAAAGCGGCGCAGCCTCCGTTAGACTCGGCTGACTAACTCAACTGATCGCAAGAGAAAGGCGCCGCTGGCAAATTGGTCCGGATGCGCAACGCTGCATCGCAACTACGGCAATATTGCTTGCGCGATTGACATCGCGGGAGGATAGTTTGCGCCTGGAAAACATGGAGTGGCCCCATGGCAGTGAATCAGACAGATTCTACCGATCCGGCATTGGGCAATCTCAAAAATCTCCTTCCGGAGTTGGAAGTCCTTTACAAGGACGTGCACTCGCACCCGGAGTTGTCGATGCAGGAGACCCGCACGGCAGCATTGGCGGCAGATCATCTTCGCGCTGCGGGCTTCGAGGTCACAACCAATGTCGGAAAGACCGGCGTGGTCGGCCTGCTCCGCAATGGTGACGGTCCAACCGTAATGCTGCGCGCCGACATGGACGCACTGCCCGTCGAGGAAGCGACCGGCCTTCCCTATGCCAGCAAGATCACGGCGAAGGATCACGACGGAAACGCCGTCCCCGTCGGGCATATGTGCGGTCACGATATGCACGTGGCCTGGCTCGTCGGCGCCACCAAATTGCTCGCCGAGGCCCGGACGACGTGGCGCGGGACCATCATGGCGGTCTTTCAGCCCGGCGAGGAGACGGCGGAGGGCGCGCAGGCCATGATCGACGACGGGTTGTTCAAGCGGTTCCCGAAACCGGATGTGGTTCTTGGCCAGCATGTCATGGTGGGGCCGGCGGGCACGGTCGCCGGACGCGCGGGTGCGATTACCTCGGCGGCGGACAGCTTGCAGATTCGCCTGTTCGGTCGTGGCGCGCACGGATCGATGCCGCAGGCGAGCATAGATCCGGTGGTGATGGCGGCCGCGACGGTGCTGCGGCTGCAAACCATTGTTTCGCGCGAGATCGCTGCCGCGGAGGCGGCCGTCGTAACCGTGGGCGTGCTGCAGGCGGGGACGAAAGAAAACGTCATTCCGGACGAGGCCATCATAAAACTGAACGTGCGGACTTTTGACGCTGGCGTAAGGACGCGCGTATTGAATGCGATCGAGAGGATCGTCAATGCCGAGGCGGCAGCCTCCGGTGCCCCTCGCAAACCGGAGATCACGACGCTGGATCATTATCCTCTCAATGTAAACGACCGGGAGGCCAGCAAACGCCTGGTGGACGCATTCCGGGGACATTTCGGCACCGAGCGCGTACGGGAAACGGGCCCGGCCCCTGCCAGCGAGGACTTCGGATCGTTCGGGACCGAATGGCACGTACCCTCTGTTTTCTGGTTTGTCGGCGGCACCGATCCGGATACTTACGCAAAGGCGAAAGCGGCAAACAAGCTCACTGAGCTACCGGTGAACCACAGCCCAAAATTCGCGCCCGTGATTCATCCGACGTTGCAAACCGGTGTCGAGACACTGGTTGTCGCGACCCGCGCCTGGTTGCCGGCGTAACGCTGGAAAGCGGTATCATGGAGAAGCTTCCGCTTGTGCTTGATCTGACGGGCACCTTCGTCTTTGCGCTTAGCGGGGCATTGGCGGGCGTCAAGCGAGAACTGGATTTGTTCGGCGTTCTGGTGCTGTCGTTCGCGGCGGCGAATTCGGGAGGCATCACCCGGGACCTGCTGATCGGCGTCGTTCCTCCCGGCGCGGTCGACGACTGGCGCTATCTTGGCGTGTCGCTCTTCGCCGGCGTCATCACCTTCTACTTCTCGTCCTTGATCGTGCGGATGTCGAACTCGGTCCTTCTTTTCGACGCGGCAGGGCTCGCCTTCTTCGCCGTCGCAGGCGCATCGAAAGCGCTGGCCCACGGACTGAACCCGGTCATGGCGATAGTGCTTGGCATGGTGACCGGGATCGGCGGCGGCATGGTCCGTGATGTGCTGCTGGCCGAGATTCCGACGGTACTTCGTGCAGAACTATATGCCGTCGCGGCACTGGTAGCCGCAGCCATCGTGGTGGTCGGGCACATGCTTCAGTTACCGGTCGCTCCGGTGACGGCGGTAGCGCTGATTTCATGCTTCTCGCTACGCGTCATGGCGATCAGGCACGGCTGGCGGCTTCCGGTTGCGAAAATCAGGGATCAACACGATTCGAGTGCCGGAAAAGTCAGTTCGAAAGGTCCCGAGAAATCCTAGCGCCGGATGCATTCTGTGAAGGATGTCGGACGCCCAGTGCCTTGGAGTAGGTTCAGCTCCAGCAGCGGAAGCTCAAAATGGCGAAAATAGTCATCATCTGCGGAAGACTGTTCGACGGCCTGGGCGACAAGATGCTTGGCCCGACGGAACTCTTGATAGAAGACGACGCCATCGTCGAGGTCTCAAGCTCGGTCGGTCGGCCCGGCGGCGCGAACGTCCTTGATCTGAGCGACCGCACCGTTGCTCCCGGATTCATCGACACTCACGTTCATCTCTGCGTCGACGGGCTGAATCTGGCGCGGCAAACGCTGCAGTGCTCGCCGGCCAAAGCGCTTGCAGGACTTCACTACGCCCAGCAATACATGCGCTACGGCTTCACGACGCTTCGCGACATGGGCACGCTGGATCCGGAATGGCCGACCGTCAACCTGCGCGACGCCATCGACGGCGGCTTGGCTCGGGGACCGCGTCTGATCGTTGCTCCCCATATGATCAGCGCAACCGCAGGTCACGGCGACATGCAAGGCATGTTCCCATGCCGATGCCATATGGGACTGTCCAGGGTTGCGGACTCGCCGGCGAAAATTCGCGAGCTGGTCCGCATGGAGCACGCGTTCGGCGGCAACTGGATCAAAACCATGAACACCGGCGGGTATATGAGCGCCGGCGACGATCCGGCAAGAGTGACCTGGTTCGAAGATGAAATGCAGGCTCTCGGACAAACCGCGCAGCAGCTTGGCCTGCCCTTGGCGGTGCATACGGGAGCCGCCGAGGGATGCAAGCAGGCGCTGCGTGCTGGCGCCCGCAGTCTTGAGCACTGCTATCTGATCGACGACGAGGGCGTCGCGATGGCGGAGAAAGCCGGGGCATTCCTGGTGCCCACCATGCAAATGACGCGAGAGGACAAAGCACTGCTGACAGCCGGCAAACTGCCCGAGCAGGCGATCTGGAAATTCCGCCGCGACGTTGCGGCGATCGAAGAAGCGCAAAGACGCATTGCACGTAGCAGCGTGAAAGTAGCCTACGGAACGGACTGCGGCATGTTCCCGTTCACCGAAGGCGTTCTCGAGTTTCAGGCGATGGTGGCGGCGGGTCTCGCTCCCGCGCGCGCACTGAAGGCAGGCACAAGCGTCGCGGCAGAACTGTTGCAGCGCGATGATATCGGCGCAATTGCGCCGGGCAGGCGGGCCGACATCGTTGCGATGCCGGGAGATCCCTTGGAGGATATTGCCGCCACTGCGAAGGTGGACTTCGTCATGAAGGGCGGCCGAGTCTACCGGCATGGAGCTTTAGATGTACTCCAGTGAGGAGCCATTCCGCGCGTGACGGCTCAGTTCGCCTCTCACCATTCAGGAGTTCACTTCGACAAAGACGAAGGATGTCCAAATGACCGACGCGACCTTGAGCCTCACCGCCGCACCGACCTACGAAGGCACTAACCGGTTGATCCTGGGAATTGTCCTAGCGGTCGTGACCTTCTGGCTCTTCGCCCAGACGACCTTGAACGTCGCGCCGACCATGCGCGACGACCTGCACATCACCAATAGCGAGAGCAACATCGCGGTCAGCATCACCGCACTTTTTTCAGGTATATTTATCGTCGTCGCCGGCGGCCTGGCCGACCAATTCGGCCGGGTCAAGCTGACCTATATCGGCCTCGCCTTGAGTATCCTGGGTTCGCTTCTGATCGCGCTCTCGCCGCCCGGAACCGCCACGTTCCTGATGGCCGGTCGCATCATCCAGGGCATCTCCGCAGCCTGCATCATGCCGGCGACGTTGGCGTTGATGAAGGCCTATTTCTCGGACAAGGAACGCCAGCGCGCGTTGAGTTTCTGGTCCATCGGTTCGTGGGGCGGCTCCGGCGTCTGTGCACTGTTCGGCGGCCTCGTTGCGTCGACGATGGGGTGGCGCTGGATCTTCTGGATGTCGATCGCCGTGGCGATCGCGAGCTTTCTCCTGATCAGGGGCACTCCGGAGAGCAAAGTCGAAACGGTGGAACGGAAGCCTTTCGACTGGTTCGGACTGATCACATTCATCGTCGCCATGGTGGCCTTGAACGTCGTGATCGGACAAGGCTCGGCACTGGGCTGGTCGAGTCCGACTGTGCTTCTTCTGACGGCCCTGTTCGTCATTTCGGCCGTCGCTTTCCTCAAGATCGAATCCCGCAGCCGGTCCGGCTTCGTTGACCTCACGCTGTTCCGCAACACAACGTTTACCGGCGCAACACTGTCGAACTTCCTGCTCAACGGCGCAGCAGGGACTTTGCTGGTGACATTGACCCTGGTTCAGCAGGAGGCTGGCTTGTCCTCGCTGCAATCGGGTCTGTTGACCGCCGGGTACCTGATCGCCATCCTGTCCACGATCCGGGTCGGCGAAAAACTCTTGCAAAAGATGGGTCCGCGAAAACCGATGCTGATCGGTTGCTGGATCACCGCTGCCGGGATTCTGCTGACGACCTCCACTTTCCTGCTGGCGCGCGAATATCTCATCGCCGCCTTTATCGGATTCACGCTGTTCGGGATCGGACTGGGACTCTACGCAACGCCGTCCACCGACGCAGCCCTGTCCAACGTACCGCAGGACAAGGCGGGATCGGCCTCCGGCATCTACAAGATGGCCTCATCGCTCGGCGCCGCCTTCGGGGTCGCGATTTCTGCGGCGATCTTCACGGGTTTGAGCCATTTGCAAGACCTCGGCCCCATTGCCGATGTCGCGATGGGAAGAACCGACAATGTCAACGTCCGCTTCGCCGCCAGCATGGCGCTAATGTTCAACGTAGTGATGGTAGTCGTCGCCATCATAGCCATCATCGTTACCGTTCCCGGAAATGATCACCGCCCAGCGCGAAATTGATTTTAAGAGTTCGGCGTCCCCTGGAGCAACAGTCGCGAGCAAAAGATGCTTCATGGTTGTGATGCTCCCCGCGGGCACTCGTAGCGGAGCCGATGGGGTCGCATCATCAACGTACTCAACACGGCCGCCAAAGCGCCTCCTGCCGCGTCAGCGCCGACCTCAGTTTCACGTGCGGCAGGAATTGCACTTACTAAGGTCTTGGCTGGTGAAGGCGGCCAGCACGGCAATTATTCCTGCGCCGCCGATCTCGCTAAAGCTGAGAGGGTCAACGCCTCATATCTCGGCCGGATACTTCGGTTGGCACTTGTTTCGCCTGAGATAGTCGAGGCCATCCTCAACGGGCGCCAACCAAGTACGCTTCAGCTTAGTGATCTTCTCAAGCCGCTGCCGGCGATATGGGCAACGCAGCGTTCCACGCTGCGGCTGTAATGCGAGCTTTTCCGCTTAATATAGCCAACGCCCCTTCGATAACATAAACCGTGGGCTGGAAACCTTCCGGACGGGTGGGGTGAGTTGCGTCGGTACATGGTCGCCGCGTTCAGAACTCTTCAATTCATAAGGCGCTACCCCTAGCACACCTACCCGCCGAGGTTGCCGGCCAGTCGAAAAACGGGCATGCTGCGGGCAAATTTTGATGAGCCAGAGCGTCGAGTTGGGGGCATGGTGGCGTCATCGCCGGAATTTCAGACAAAGGTCTTGCGCCGAAGCGTCATTCCTGACGAATACAAATTGTATCGCGCGGCACTCGAGTGGGACCTAACCGATCCCATCGTAATCGAGACTCGGAAGGATCTGAAATCGAAAAAGCGTTGGCAAGGCCAACTGCAGCCCTATCACCATCAAGTCACTAATCTCATTACATTTTGTCGCCGCTTACCGGTCACGCTGCTCGCCGATGACGTCGGCCTTGGCAAGACCATCAGTGCAGGATTGATTGCTAGCGAACTCATTGCTCGAGCCCGGGTATCCAAGATTTTGATCGTTTGCCCGAAGTTGCTTGGACCACAATGGCAGAATGAACTCAAACTAAAATTCGATATCCCTGCCGAGGTCGCCAGCGGTAGAAAGCTGATCGCGGCTGAACCAGAAGACGTCGGCGCCGTCATTACAACCTATGCATCGGCCCGCTTGCACCTCGATAAAATTCCCGAAGACCGCTTCCAGATGTTGGTGCTCGATGAGGCACACAAGTTGCGCAATCTCTACGGCGTCGATCCGCCGCCGCAAGTAGCATTGCGATTTAAGGATGCCCTTGAGAAGCGACGCTTCCGCTATGTACTAATGCTTACGGCAACTCCCATCCAGAACCGGCTCTGGGACCTCTATTCGCTGGTCGATCTTCTCACCGTCGCGCGCGGGCACCAAAATCCCTTCGGCAGCGAGGGTATGTTCGCGCGAAAGTTCATCGCCGACAATCGCGAAACGGCGCGTCAACTCAAAGCCGAGGCACGCGAGGAATTTCGTTCGATCGTATACAGCTACATGTCGCGTGTACGGCGCGGAGATGCCAAGCTATATTTTCCCGATCGTGTTGTTCAGCTACACCGCGTTGACCCTACGACGGCCGAGCTTGAGCTCATCAAGGTTATTGCGAAACCGATCCAAAAGCTCAATCGGCTTGCTCAGATTAGTGTTCTTCAAGCCCTCACCAGTAGCCCACATGCGTTAATGGCCCAACTCACCAATATGGCTCGCAACGGCACTGTGCCGCTCGAGCTTGCCGCCGCAGTGGCCAGCATCGTGATGGGAATGAAGACGAGCACAAAACTTAACAGGCTCGGCACACTGATTGATCAGCTGAAACGGCAAAACCCTGAACGATGGCGCATGGTGGTCTTTACCGGTCGATTGGAAACGCAGACCACAATTCAGGCGTTCCTCGAGGAGCGGGGACTAAAGGTCGGGCTTATCAATGGGTCGTCTGGACAGCGCAATCAGGACACGATTGCGCGCTTCTGGAAGAATCCTCCCGCCTGTCACGTAATCGTTTCGACCGAAGCCGGCTCCGAAGGCGTCAACCTACAGGTTGCCAACGTACTCGTTAATTTCGATCTTCCTTGGAATCCGATGATTGTCGAACAGCGCATCGGCCGTATCCAGAGACTCGCGTCAGAGCATGCGAGTGTAAGCATTCTGAATATCATCCTGAAAGGCACTTTCGAAGAATACATCGTTGGTCGCCTAATGGAAAAGCTGCAGATGGCTGCCCATGCCATAGGCGACATCGAATCCCTGCTCGAAGCTTCCGGTATTGATGATGAGGACGGAGAGGATTTCGACGATAAAATCCTCCGGCTAGTGCTGGCGGCTCTCGCTGGCAAAGACGTCGAAAAGGCCACGCGTCAGGCAGAGCAAAGCATATTCGACGCAAAAACGAAGCTGGAAGCAGAAGAGGCTAACATAAATGACATGCTTGGTAGCATGGATGGCGCAGAATATGTTGGGCCACGAGCGCCCAAGTTCCCTCCGATAGTGCGCTCGATGGAGCCGCAGGAATTCACGCTTGCTGCTCTTAAGAGCCTCGGAGCGACCGTAACGTTGAAGGAAGACGGACTGTACTTGCTGGAGGAGGATGGCGGACGCGAATGGATCCGTTTTGATGAAACGGAAGCCTCCGATCGCCGCCGTACCTTGTACACGCCAGGATCGGCTGCGTTCTCCCGATTAGTCAGCCGGATGATCGCGACAGGTGTGCACAAAGTGGAAGATACAGATGAGGATCCGGCTCGGCAAGCCGACGAAATCTCCCGCGGTTGGATCGACAGCTTTGGAGCGACGCCGATCGCCTCGAAGGTGGAGGGTGTGCGCCGCTGCTTCGAGGGCAACGCGCTAGTACGAGTTCGCGCGACCGTGGCCCACGACAGTTACGAGCGCCTAGTCGAAGTGGAATGTCAGCCCGGAGAGCATAAGGCCCATGCTGTCCGATCCGGTCTCTACAAGCTGTCAGACGTCATCGAGAACGCTCAACATCTGGGAATCGACACGGATCGATTGGTCGATGCTGCCGGGCGCGATCCGGGAATCGCCGAGTTTTGCCGCTTCTATGTCGAACGTCGCGTTCAGGAGATGGCAGCTGCCGGCGACGACCCGCGAAAACGCAAAAAGTTAGACGATGATTTCACGCCTCGCCTCCAACTGACTGTCGTAGCGCTGGAAGGCGCCATTCATCGTGAAGTCACTACGGAAGCGCAATACAGCTTCGACAATAGCCGGCCGTATGCGAGCCGATTGACCGTCGTGCCGCGGACAGGAGCCTGTCCTTCCGCCCCCGAACTTGGACGTTGCGAGAGTACCGGCAGAATCGCACCTAGGGAATGTCTGGGCCATTGCGCGATGACGGGTGTCGAGGTGTTGCAGCACCTGCTTCTGACGTCGGAGATTAGCGGTCGACAGGCCCTTCCGGACCACACACTACGCTGTGGCGTTAGCGGCAAACTTATCCTGACGGATGAGGCTGAGCTCTCCGCGGTAACAGGAAATCCGGTCGCAAGCTCACTTCTAAAGACCTGCGGTCTGACGGGGAAACGAGCGGAGCCAGAGCATTTCGGCCGATGCGAGTTTAGCGGCCTTGAAGTTCTCGCGAGTGAATTGGCCATCAGCGACATCTCTGGTAGGAGCTATCGTCGCGATCAGCGACTGCACTCAGCGGTTTCGGCGCAGACCGGGCACAAGGATGAATTTCTACTATGCCATGAAACGAGGCAGCCCATAACAGCTCAGGAAGCAGAGCGGTGCGAAATCAGTGGAAAATTTGTGCGTCCGGGTGTCCTCGAACGTTGCAGCACCACAGAAAAGGCTGTCTTGCCTTCGGAGCTCGAGCGCTGCGCGGTTACGGACAAGCGAGTACTGAAAAAGCTCCTTGTAACCAGCAGCGTGTCTGGCGCCCGTCTTCAGCATCGGCTAGCCGTCCGGTCAATTGCTGGCAGATACTGCGCACCGGCCGAGGCTAAGCCCTGCATGTGGAGCGGCCGCCACTTCCACCCAGACGATCTACGGATCTGCAGCCTGACAGGAATTTCATTTCATGTTGAGTTCGCCGCGCCCGGCGATAACTCATGTTTTCAGCCGCTCGCGGATTTGCTGCACGGAGTGCGGCACAATGTCGATGCAGCTGATCATTGGGAAGAAATCGGCTCGAAAACGTCAATCGCCTTGCGCGGCAGCCGCTGCCACGTAGAGGCAGCCTACGTATCTCCAGACAAGCGCCACTTGGCAGTATGCTCGGAAGTGCGCACGTTGCTGGGCTTGCGAGTTCAACAGGCCGGATTGTTGTATTCTATTGGGGACAATTCCATCGTCGGCCGCATCGCGATGGGCAAGCGTACGCCGAAGGGATGGATCGGGGTAGCAAGTTAGGATCGCTAGCCTAAAGCATTCCTCGACTGCTCTCCGACTATTCCGTTAGACCTCTAATGCCGTCCAAAAGCACGCGGGTCGCGCGGCAATCGTCTTCGTTGTAATCTAGGATGCGCTGGCGGACATCGGAGGTGCGTTCCCTGCACCACCGGTCGAACCACTCAACCGAAGCTGCGCCAGACGGATGGGTATCGCGCCATGAAAATCCGAGATATTTTGCCAGTGTCTTGATCGAATGATCTCTGGTAGGCCATTCGGTCGCCTTCAAGACTACATCCCCATAGAGATCAATGGCCCGTCCGGGGTCAAATAATTGCTCTACATCTTCCGGCGTGCAGATGTCCGGGTATTTTTGCTGCAGCTTTCGGTAAATTGTGCGTTCGTACTTCGAGTAGTAATAAATTCCGGCATCGGTACGAGAGGCAAAGTAATCGAGCGCCGCAGCGAAAGCACCGCGCTCTGCTGCCGGAGTCGGTTCATCCGCAAAGTATGAGACAAAGTGCTCAGTATTGGTATCTCCGCTTTTTCGCTCAACGAAGCCATGAAGGTAGCAGATCCCTCTGAGGGGATCGACTTCAATATCGAAAAACAACTCAACCGGAAAGATTTTCAGATTAATTGGCTCGCGCAAATAAGGACTCGGTGACGTCTCCTTAAGCATGGCGGCGCGGGCCTGCAACTCGCGTAATCGGTCCGCTCCGACGCCAGCAAAAACTGTTTTCTTTCCCTTGATAAACCGGTCCGGATTGATTTTAGCTAACGCATCAATGGTGGGCACACTATCCCACATCGTGTCGCGGTCCGAGCGCCCCAGACGGGGGATGAGCGTGAGATCGTCAGCTCGAATGAGCTTCGCGACGCAGAGTGTATGCCAGTGGCAGAGCTTGCAAACACTCGAATAGGCCGGGAGCGGGTCTATCTGACGCGACATGATCGCGCGCGCCTCAACTAGAACCTCTTCGTACCGCTGCCATAGAATCTCGCATTGAGGGGTTGAAAAGTCGTAGGTGACTTCGTCACCTTCGATGTCTAAAACGAATGCGCGCCGGGCCGCCGAAAATTTCAACTGTTCAAGTATATCGACGTAGAGAGCCAGCTGAACGGCATACTGCAGCTTTGGCTTTCCATCGTGACCCTCATCACCGCCCTCTTTTCCGCGGCCGGATTTTACGTCACCCGGTATGTAGCCCGCCGATTCTCTGCGCAGCAGGTCCGGCGTCCCAACGAGATCGTCGACCCGAATCCGGCCACCGTAGATCAGAGCCTCGCCGCGGGCTATTGCGTCAAGCGTGAGCCGCTCGCGGTCGTCCTCATTGGCTCTAGAGAGATCAAGGAATGGGATTTGTAGCTTGCCTATTGTTTCACGTTTAAACAGTGAGCCGCGCTCCCAAAGCAGGCGCACGAACGGATTGACCGCGTCCCGGTCAGCTGGGTTCCCGAATGCATCGAGCAACACTCGATGAGGACATTCCACGAGGTTGTACAGAATCGAAGCCGTTACGATCACCCTGTTCCCCCTGCGCACTATCTCCTTCCCAAGATACCCGTCGAGCCTTAACTTTGAGAACTGAATTTTTGGTGCCTACTCCGCCCAAGGTAAATGTTTTCGTAGGTCGAATGTTATGGAACAATCTGACTGATAAGCTTCGTGTAATTTCCTTATCAGTCGGCTAACTGACTTCATTACCCGCACTTTGATCAGTTGCAGGCCTAACTCGCACAAAAGGACGTGAACGGTGCAACGCATCAATTGGCGGACTTCAATCAGTCGCGCCAATCCTGGCTCTTAATATTCCGGGTATTTGCAATGGGAGCAGCGCCGCCCAACTTCCGCGGCCTGGCATGCCCCAGCGCGCCATCACTAGCTCGCGCTCGCCATCCCGGCCGTTACTCGGCGCCGGATAGTCCGGGAACCTGTCGAGCACGGGCGGAGGGTTGCCGGTCGTGTCGGGGGCAGCGCTCGTCATGGCAATTATGGCCGCTTGCTCGTTAGTGAGAGAATAGAGATTGCGCGTAGGTCCAATGTAAGAAATCAAGCCCGCATCTTACCAGTCCATCGCGTCGCCGGGCTCAGAAGCTACGATGTAGAGAGATCTTCTTAAAGTCGCTCCCGAGAAAGTCGAATTTTCGTTCAATGAGAGTGGCAAGCTTGTCGTTTGCGGTTGCGAAGAAAATCTGCCTTTTCCCACGCACAGCGACTTCTCTGAGATAGTCGAGAAACGACAAGGCGTTCAAATCGTCTACATGCGCGATGGGATCATCGATTAGCATAACGGGCGGAGCACTCGTAAGTTGACTGTTTTGCGCAAGGAAGATGGATAGTGCATAGGCGGCGCGCTGGCCCGTGCTTATCTCAGTCAGCTTTGCATCGGCATCGCTATTCTTGCGCCTTAGCAATGGGAACTTGTCGCTAAGGCCAGAAAACTCCACCGGCGAATGGATTTGCGAAAATATCGTCTCGATTGACTTACGGTTCTGCAAGAGCGCGGCATTCATTTCGTCTTGCAGAGAATGGTTCTTCTTTAGATTTGTGAGCGTGTCGAACGCGCGCCGCAAGCGCTTAAGCCTCGCGCGATGCTGGCTTGTTTGAGATGTGAGTTGTTTGCGCCGTTTTTCGAGATCGGCATGGACCTTCCGATCTTGCCTTTCCTGTCCAAGGGAAGTTTGTAAGTTTGCAGCGACAGCACTTACGGCGTTAGCTGAGACAACCAATTCCGTGAGCGCGGTCCTGCTTCCCCAAGGAAATTCCTCAGCGTGGCCTCGAATTTGCTCTTCTATGGTCGCAGTAATACCAATTCTCTCCCTAAGCTGAGAAAGCGCCGCCTTTAATGTCGGCAACGACTGATCGTCCGCGGAGAGAGCGTTCTGAAGAGATCCGCAGCGATCACGAGATACTTTAATCGCAGCCTGCAACGAACGCGTTAGGGCGGCCGTTTCATCATTCGTTTTGCGGGCAGCGTCATCAACCGCTTCGATTATCAGCGGCGAAAGACCTTTCTTGAGAGCGAATAGCCGAGTTTGAATTTCCTTCAACCGTTCCTCAGAAAGCCCCCTCCTTTCGAGTGTCGCGATTTCCTTTCCAAGAATACCAAGCCGCTGGGTTGAAACATTCAGCGTATGCCGCACCTCGTCTAGCTTCGCCACAGCTTTTACAACGGTAATATTCTTCGCCGTGGACGCTCGTTCACAGAACTTAACTAACCACACATAGACAGCCTCCACCGAAACGAGACCCTTTAGTGCAGTCTCTTCTATCCGCTGACGCTTTAGTATGGCCTGACCGGCCTGCTCTACATGCTTATCGAGACCATGATTCATGTGCTCAGCGAGCTTTCCTTCTCCGAATTGGGTATGACAAAGCGGACATTTGTCAGGACTGTCACTATCTTCGATGATGCGGCTGGCTATTTCGCGCAGCTCTTGCGCAAGGGATAGCGACTGTTCTCGCAATCGTGAAAATCTGGTGTATTCGCTTCGCGTTTTCTGAAGAGCGATTTGTACGGCGGCTTTGGCGCGAGCGATCTCCGCGTGCTTATCCGCCAGAGTTATCTTGCCATCCACCTTGCCTACGCCAGCATCACCAAATGCCCCGGCGTCAAATCCGACGAGCAAAGCCGCGTTAGTTGTCACGACCTTTTCACATTGAGTTCGTTCGGCTGCCCGGGTGGGCACCTGCGCCTCCAAAAGTAGGCGCAACTGTCCTAAGAGCGTCGAGACTTCGTTTTGGCGCTTGATATTTTCTTCAAACGCACGCTGATTTTTTAGAATGACTTCGAGCTGCCGGATGGAAGCGTCCGCGGTCTGCGCGGTCGCGCTTGCGTCGGACGTGTATTTAGCAAGCGACGACAATGTGATAGGCGACTTTATCCAACCTAGCGATGATGCCTGCTCAGCAAGCGCGACCAACTCCGCGAGAGACGAGACGAGCCTCCCTGCGGCTTTTTCGTCGAATTTTTCGACGTCAGGGAGCCAGCGATGCCGCTGAAGCATTTCCCTGAGCTTCTCGTCAATCGAGTCCGACTCCCGCTTCAGACTAGCAATTGCCTCTAGGCGCTTGACCAATTCCGCAAGCTCGTCATCCAGCTGTTTTCCAAGTCTGCTCTGATCGCGCAGTCGCGATTCAAGCCCCTCTTGAACCCTTCCGATATTGTCCCAAATGCTCGACGCGTCCGGCCCGATGAGAAGCTTGGACAAGTCTTGATCGATATCCTCGGTGGACTCGGCTATTCGAACGGCAGCATCCGTATCCAAGAAATTGAACTTAGAAAAACTCTGGTAGAGGTTGTTCGTCAGAACCTCGGGCTGACCATACCAAGCCAAGTTTCGGTCTCTGAACACCTTCAATGCGCGCCCAGGGCTTACTTTCTCCGTCTTCCCGTCGCGGTAGCGGGCGATGATTTCATATTCGGTCGGCTTATCCTCATTACGCTTGTTCCGTCCGCAATAAAGCAGTTCAATGGCCTCAAGCAATGAGGTCTTGCCGGCGGCGTTCGGACCAAATACCAAGTTCATCGTCCCGAAATCAAAATCCCTGTTCAATGGATAAGGACGATATTTCGATAGCTGCATCCGATCTAGAAATGCTGGGGGTGGGCTTTTCGGCGAAGATGCAGGTAGCTTCACCGATGAGTCGGATGGCTCCGTTGATTCAATAATTGCCAGACGCGACGGCATACCCTCGTCGCTGAAGATTGCCTTTTCCAATCCTTGAGCAACGAGCACCTGCGTCCAAACAGAAATAACATTGGGGCGCGGCGCCGTTCCCTCCGGCGTGGCAACCGGAGGCGTGAGGATCTGATTCAATTCCCGGTCGCTTACGACAAATTTCCGCGCATACGCGCGGTTACGCTCAATGAATTCCTTCGCGCGCTGCACCTTTCGGCTGCCTAGCCGCTGTGCGCTTGTGATGAAGTAAAGATAGTTACTCCATTGGAGGCTCGTCGCACCCTCAAAATAGAGCCCACCGACCACCCGATCTTGGTATTGGGTGAGTTCTTCTTCATCGTTTGGAAGATCGGCATTTAACGCGAGATAGCAAACGGCGAACGGGTGATCGTTCGACTTGCGCACAAAGCGGATCACGCCATCTTCAACCGTTCTCGCATCAGAAAACTGTGCCGCCACTTTCTGCTGTAATTCGGTGAAGCTAAGCATCAGTTGCCCCTCGCAATATCGAATTGGGAAGCGGAGTCTGATTTGTCTATTTGAACAAATTCTTCAGGATTGACGAGCTTGATTGCTCCGGCATCACGGTACCAAACCGCCAAGCGCTGTCTCGCTTTAACGCTGTCGTCGATCGAGGAGGTTTCGCGGTGCAAGTATTCTGCGACGCGACTTTTCTTGGCAGCAACTATCTCTACCGTCGTCTCTTCACCCATATAGATAACGGTGGCACATCCTTTATGGGTGCGGATGTTTTGGTGCGGAGCCGCTGGTTGCCAGTCAAACTCGTAACCATCCTTTACGTCCGCGAGGGCGCGAGGCAGAAGCTTTTTGTCCTTCAAGATGTCCGTCAGGATCGCGCATCTTTTCAACTGCGCGATCCTGAAGGTTGAAGCAGACGCATCATTGTCTTGGCAGAAGGTTATTCGCTTAACGATTTCCGTGGAATCGATGACGCAAGAATTGAGCTGCTGCACGTTGTGCCATTTCATTTCATCTCGGATATTGCCCGAACACAGTGCAATCACTCTTTCAGTAGAAATCGGATTCTCCGAGCGCATTTTCTCCAGGCCAACTTTTGCGGCCCCTGCCTCTTTGGCTATCGCTGAGAAGCCATCATCGCACTGTTTCTGCTCAACCCATGTTTCGCCGGCAGCCCACGTATAGACTTTCGTCAATTGCGGGCCGCGCCGACGCGACTGCACTGCCGCTACGCCATGGTGAAACACCTTGGTCGCAGTCAGTTCGAATACTGCTGGTGCGTAATTGAAGAACAAGACATGGTAGCGATGCTGGCTCAGCCACGTATAGTAAAGTCCGCGTGCGTGATTGGTTGAGAGCGTTTCATCGCGGGAGTCGAACGTATCGGGCTTCAGATACCACGCGGAAGCCGCGACGTTCTTCCAAGGCTTCTGAATCGCCCCGCTCCATTCAACCACATTGCACGCCCAATTCAGGCAGATGACTTCCAATTCGGCGCATCCAAACCGCAAGAGGCGGTCTCGATAGCGCCGAAACTCTTCATGCCTTGGCTTTGGATTCAGCTGGAGATGAATGATAAGGGTTCGGTTGTAAATTTCTTCCGCCTGCGGGTCCAAAAGGCCGAACGTATCGGAGCAGATCAGTGAGACGAGCCGGATGTCATTCGGAGACCTTTGGAAGGTATAGATATACGAGCCCAGTTGAAGGCCATTCACCTCGAAGTGATCTGGATCGGCCATTGGTTTCGTTTTGAATTGAACGAGAACAATGAGCTGAGATACACCGCTTCCCTCAAGGGGGGCCTGAAAGACGTAAGCGAGCGGATCGAGGAAGCGATCTTGCTGAGCGGCGACCGGCTCGAAGATGACCTTTGCCCTATTGTCGAGTTCCGCTTTTAGACTGTTCAGTTCTTGTAATTTGATGCTTTCGCAACCCAACACCCACAGCTTTCCGGGCGCGGGCTGCGCGCCGGTCGTGATTGCGTTCTTGAGAACGTCCCAAGGCATCGAGTATTCGGGGGTAACCGCAAGGTCGGCTTCCTGCTGTTGAGCTAACGCAAGAAATTCGCGAAATTGCTTTGTCGCGAAGGCGCGATCTTTGTTGAATACGCCGTTCACGCTGGCTTCGATCTCGCCGCGCGGCTGAAACATCATCGCCTTGTAGTTAGCCGCGCTTGGTATCAAAGCGTTCAGCGTCGGATGTTCGCAACCGCTCTCATGCAAAACGTTTGAGACAGATTTAAAGTTCATAGCCGCCCGTGCTTCGAGGCCAACGTCAATTCATAGAAGACGAGAGTCCTGCCCCGCGCAACCACGAGTATGCCTATGGCATCCATTGCTCTGTGGAAGCAAATAAACCCCACCGGAGGGCCCGGCCCGCAGATTATTCTTGCAGCTCCATCAGAAATGTTCTTTTTTTGTTCTTTCGTCAAGAGCGGGATTGTGTACTTAGCAAACCCACTGCCCCTAATCCGCCTTAGAATCGGGTAGGTTGCGGGAACCTGATTCCCCAACCGGTGATTCGTATGTTCGGTTCTACTAAATGCGGCAAGTGCGAAGGTTCGTCCTTCAAACTGCAAGAAATAGAGATGCAGGGTGCGGCTTATAAAATGATGGCAGCTCAGTGCACGAGCTGCCAAACGCCGTTCGCCCTTACTGACTATTACAACGTTGGTCAGCTTCTGAAGAACCAAGAGAAGGCGATTGCTGATCTTGGGAAGAAGATCGCCCATGTTGAAGGCTCTGTGGATCAGATTGCCCACGCGCTGCAAGGGTTGCGGCGATAGATGTTCGTTACTCATCGCGGCCGGGCATCCCAGCAGCGATGTATTCGGCGGTATAGGATTCCATGATGGGCCTCGTGTTTTGTCCTAGCCGTCCTTTTTCACACGGGGCTTTTTGGCCGACAACGCACCGTCACTAGGTTTCTGCCGGGCGATCTTGCCCAACCTCTCGTTGAAGCGCTTCTCATTGTCGTCCGTTTCGAGATCGCGGGCGGCTTTCACGAACTTTTGAACCTGCTTCGTAGCCTTAGCCATGCCGGTATCTTTCGTAGTTTACATCGATGAGTCTGGCGACACTGGACTCGATCTAGTCAAAAAGCCACACGACCCGAAAGGGGCGACCGAATGGCTCGTTCTGTCCGCTTTTCTTGTAAAGGCTGAAAACGATCCAAAAATGGTTACTTGGACGCGGGACGTGCAATCGAAGTTTACCAGCACGCGACCCGATTTGCATTTCAACAAGCTGCTGCCATTCAAAAAGACGTTGGTTTGTGAGGCTTTAGCGAAGAAGCAAGCGAAGTGTTTTGTCGTTATGTCCAACAAGAAGAACATCGAGAAGTACAAAAACCCGCGCCTAGATGCCGACAACAAAGCTTGGATCTACTGGTTCCTGACCCGCCTTCTATTAGAACGGGTCACAGCGTTTTGCGCCCAACTTGTACCGGAAGAACGTAAGGCTGAAGACACGCTGCGCATTATATTCTCCCGGCGCGGCGACCTTACCTACAAGGACTTTACGGACTACCTTCTGAAGATGTCATACGAGCGAGGCAACCAGGTTCTAGGGTACAAAGAACTAGATTGGTCGGTCATCGACTTCGATGAGATTTACGCTCACGACCACGGGGACAAAGCGGGCCTTCAATTGGCCGACGTGATCGCTGGCGCTTTCTTTCAAGCCGTTGAGATCAACAGAGGCGGCCAAGTTGAGTGCGACCCGTCCTACGCGAAATTGCTAAAACCAATGATGCACCACAATGGGAATCGCTGGTATCTCGGCTTCGGCGTTAAGCCGATGCCCATGCTTCACGAAATGAATCTCACCGAGTCGCAGAAACAGCTTTTCACGTCTTACGGAGCGAATGCGAACAGTTGGAAGAAAAAGTGAGCAGGCCCCCGGCTCCTATTACGACCCTTTTTACGGGATCATTGCCTCGCGCGATTGGAGACTCGGAGTGGTTCCGGCGTTGCCTGCTCAAATTACCATGTAGCAGATTCATCCCGCTGAATCAATAGGTTACTAACCCATTGAACGCGAATCACTTTTCGCACCGCAGGAAATCGAACTCTAGCTGCACGTCTTTTTCACTGATTCGCGCCCTTCGCCGTTCCAGCTTACCGGGATGCTGCGCTATCAGCGGCACGATACGTGAGCCGCTTGCCGACCATGCCCTTGATCGTCTTGTCGGCGCGGTCCTGATCGTCAACGCCAAGCGCGATCCGGTTGCTGTAACGGAAATCAAACTCCGCCAGATAGCGGTGCAGATGCTTCTCAGAGCAATGCTGGTAGATGCCCTTCATGCCGCGCTTAAAGATCGAATAGAAGCCCTTGACCGTGTTGGTCGTGATGGTGGTCGTTTCGACGTGGGGCTTGCCGTCGGGGCGCGTCTTGTCGGTAACTTCGTTCCAATAGCGAGCATATTCTTTCTCGCCGTGGTTCACAGCGTCATGGCTCTTAAATTCGGCGCCGACTTCCATGAAGTGGCGAGCTTCATCGGTCATCAAGCCGCTTTCGCGGCTGATGTTTTCCCGCAGGATCGGCGCAATATCGGCAATCGACGTGCTGTCGATATGGAAGCTCCGTGCGGAGCCGCCGCGCCCAACCAGTGTAAGAACGATGTTTTTATGCGCGCCGCCGGTCTTTTGCTTGGGCACGTTCGCTAGGCGCCCGATGTAGGTTTCATCCACCTCAATGGTCTTGCCAGAGCCGCCCATGCGCGAAAGCTTGCCGTCCCGCATGGCTTCGCGGATACGGTGCGACAAGAACCAAGCCGACTTGTACTGAATTTCGAGAATGCGGTGCAGCTGGTGCGAGCTAATGCCCTTCTTGCTGGACGCCAGCAGGTGGACGGCCTGCAAGCACTTGTGCAGCGGGATATGGGCACTCTCGAAAACCGTACCGACGCGGACCGTGAACTGCTTCCGGCAGCCGTAGCACTTCCACAGACCATGCCGGAGAGCGCCCTGCGGGTTCTTGTCACTCGGCTTTGAGCGAACGCCTTCCAACCGGCCAGCGCTATCTACTGAGCCGCATTTCGGACAAACAACCCCATCGGCCCATAGCAGCCTCTCAAGATGGCGGAAGGCCGCGCGCTCATCGTGGAAGTAGGCTTTTGAGAGAATAGACATGGACGCACTCGCTTGTCCGAGAGAAGCGGCAGAACCTCGTTCCGATGAAGTTCTTAAGTCGCTCCAAACGTTCGAATTTCCGAGAACCGTACCGAATGGATGGAGTCCAGAGCTTCGGAGAGAAACGGGCCTTTCGGAGAACAATAGGCCAGCTCTGCCGATCGGGAGTCCGGAGCTCAAATGAGAAATCGGTGCTGTTACTGGGCTTATTTGCCTTCGATGTCATCTGGAGAATACGCGGCCTTGGACAAGCTGGCGGAGCGATAGGGATTCGAACACACAGTACGGTTCTTGGACACACGGCAATCGGCGATCGGGCGGATGTTAGGGCTGCTATAAAACATAAAATTAATATCAACAAAATCAGCATGTTATAGATATTTCTGGCGGAGAGAGTGGGATTCGAACCCACGGTACAGTTTCCCGCACACACGCTTTCCAAGCGTGCGCCTTAAGCCACTCGGCCATCTCTCCGGATGCCACTGTCTTGAAGGGCCATGACGACTTTTGCAAGTGAGCGCGGCCGATGCGCCGGACATTTCCGCAACTCTTTGAATATTATAGATAATTTAACGCCCCGACCGACATCTGATTCTCCCTTTCCGGGGGCTTGAACCGAAAACCCGTCAACGGCGACGATTGAAGTATGCGGCGATTGCGCCGGGCGGAGGATTGGCATGACGGTCGATCGGCGGCTGGTGTTTTCGATTTTGATGCTCGCGGTATCGGCTGGCGGCGCCGGGCCGGCGCAGGCGCAGGCCTGTAGCCGCGTGGGCGCGGACGTGACCTGCGACGACGGCCTCAGAGGCGTGTGGTCGGGCGATGCGATCATCTGGCCCGACGGCACGCGATCGAGCCTGGCGTCGCCGCACCCGAGCGTCATCATCGGCAACAAGTCCTCGGTGGTCGTGGGACAGGGCGTGTTCGTCGGCCACGGCAAGGGCGTGGTGCCGCTGGAAAATCCGAGCGCGCCGGAAAAGGCGCGCTGTCCCGTTCTCGATGGTGTGTCGTATTGCAATTAGAGCGTTTTCAAGCGAAGTGGAGACCGGTTCGCGTCAAGAAAACGCGTCAAATCAAGAATCTAGAAGTGATGGCGCAACGCGAGAGGGCTATTGATACCGCCCGCTCGAATTGACCGAGCGCAGCGGCCACAATGTCGGGGGCTCCGGCAGCGGCGGCTCGGTGGCACTCCGGTCGCTCTGGGTCCCCTGCAACGCGTCGACGAAATCGGCAAACCATCGCTGGATCGTGTGGCTGCGCAGTTTCTGCATCATCGCTTCCCAGCGCATGCGCCGCTCGGCCAGCGGCATCGAGAGCGCGGTCGCGATCGTCCGCGCCATGCCGTCGATATCATGCGGATTGACCAGCAGCGCGGTGTCCAGCTCGTTCGCGGCGCCGGCGAATTTCGACAGCACCAGCACGCCGGGATCCTCGGGGTTCTGCGCGGCGACATATTCCTTGGCGACCAGATTCATGCCGTCATGCAGCGGCGTCACCACGCCGACCTGGGCGGTGCGATAAAGGCCGGCGAGCACCGTCTGGCTGAAACCCTTGTTGAGATAGCGGATCGGGGTCCAGTCCACCTCGCCATGCCGGCCGTTGACATCGCTGACGAGTTTGGCGAGTTCGCTTTGCAGATTGCCGTAAGCCTCGATCGAGCCCCGCGAGGGCGTTGCGATCTGCAGCAACGACACCGTGCGCCGAAGCGCCGGCTGCGAGGTCCACATCCGATCGAACGCACTGATGCGGTTGACCAGCCCCTTGGAATAGTCCAGCCGATCGACCCCGATCGCGAGTTTCTCGCCGTTAAGGCTTCGCCGCAGCCGCGACACATCGGGATGCGACAGCGCCTTGGCGGCCTGACGGGCGAATTTCTCCGGGTCGATGCCGATCGGAAACACCGCGACGCGGGTCTTGCCGAAACGCGAGGCGACGATGCCGTCCTGGACGACGAGGCCCAGATTCAACTCGATGTAGGACAGAAAATTCTCGCAATCGTCCTGGGTCTGGAACCCGATCAAATTGCAGGCCAGCATCGCCTCGATCAGCTCGCGATGATGGGGCACGCCTTCGATGATGGTGCGCGCGGGCCAGGGCGTGTGCAGGAAGAACCCGACCGGCCGCGTCACCCCTAGATGGCGCAGTTCGGCGCCGAGCGCCAGGAAATGATAATCCTGGATCCAGAACGCGGTGTCCGGCTTCTGGAATCGCAGCAGCGCCCGCGCC